>ENA-OQIC01000008-OQIC01000008.1-human-gut-metagenome-genome-assembly--contig:-NODE-8-length-77716-cov-5.751189_pt1 | contig 77716 bp, 90 predicted proteins | sample MGYA00242572_ERZ504736 | MGnify/ENA primary metagenome ERZ504736 (study PRJEB26092, sample SAMD00036201) | human gut metagenome | host: Homo sapiens | study: EMG produced TPA metagenomics assembly of the...
CTCAAACAAAAGCGTGAGTTACAAAATAAACGAATTTAAAAATAATGGATACACTCGTATTAAGAGTGTAACAGTTAAAAATTACCGTGAATTAAGTCAACTATGGCTAGAAAATCATAAGTTAGAAGTAAAGCCACAAACTTATACGCAAACAGTAAGTGAGTTAAATAATCACATATTGCCCGTGTTCGGCGATATGAAAATAGAAAAATTACGCTTCCAATGGTTCAAAACTTTGTTAATAAATTGGCTAGTAGCGATAACTTTGGGCGTGTTTCTTTTAGGATTATTCTATCTATAAACAAGCGTATCTTAAAATACGCTGTTAACTTACAATTGATTAGTGTAAATCCTGCCGATAATGTTATCGTACCAAAGATTAAGAAGAAAGAAAGTAAAAAGCAAGCAAAACACTTTGAGGATAGCCAATTAAAACAATTTAAGGACTACTTGGAAAGTCTCCCAAACACCTTTAAAGATTGCTACCACAAAACGTTATACCTAACCTTGCTTGCAACTGGCTTACGTATTGGAGAAGCGGTAGCGCTTGAATGGTCTGATATTGACCTAGACAATGGCTGTATTAGTGTTAATAAAACACTTGTCTTTAGTCGCATGGAAACAAATGCCCCTAAATCTGATTCGGGAAATAGAATAATTTCAATTGATAGGAACACCGTTTTAATGCTACGCCTTTATAAAGCACGTCAACACCAATGTTTTACTGAACATGGTTACGGTGCTAAAATGGCGGAACATGTATTCTCAAATGGCTTTAGTGCTTATCCTAGTCGTACGAACTTGCAACATGTCTTAAATCAGCACCTAGAAAAAGTGGGACTACCCCATTTTACTTTTCACGCTTTTCGCCATACTCATGCAAGCTTGCTCTTAAATGCTGGTATCAGTTACAAAGAATTACAACACCGCCTAGGTCATTCTACTTTAGCTATGACAATGGACACTTACAGTCACTTATCAAAAGAGAAAGAAAAGGAGGCGGTAAGTTTCTTTGAAAAAGCTATGGCAAATCTATAGAATACATTAAATTACATAACAAGAAAAAACGTTCCATGCTTTAAACCTTGATATATCAGTATCATTTTAGTTTATCTTCTAAAATTATTTGATATAATAGATGTAATATTTTAAAAGGATTATTGAATGGCTATTATTGAAAAGGCACCAGCTAAGATTAATTTGGGGCTAGATATTATAGGAAAACGACCAGATGGTTATCATGATTTATCTATGATTATGGTTAGTGTTGATTTGAATGACTATATTATGGTTTCTGAAATTGATGGAAGTGAGATTGTGGTTGAGTCTGATAATCATAAAATGCCCTTAAATGGTAAAAATGACGTTTTTAAGGCTGCTAAATTGATTCGTGAGGCTTGTCAGATTGATTCAGGAGTTAAGATTGAATTGAAAAAATCAATTCCTATTTGTGCTGGTCTAGGTGGTGGTTCAACAGATGCTGCTGCTACAATTCGAGCTTTGGATAAATTATGGCAGCTTAATCTTTCTAAGAATGAAATGATTGATGTTGGATTTCAAATAGGGAGTGATGTTCCGTACTGTCTGGAGGCAGGCTGTGCGTGTATTTCTGGTAAGGGAGAGATTGTAGAATGTCTTGATTATCAATTATCAGCTTGGGTTGTTTTGGTGAAACCTGAGTTTGGTGTTTCAACACGTACGGTTTTTCCTGAGATTGATTGTAAGACGATTTCACGTGTAGACATTGCTTCGTTACGAGAGGCGGTGCTTGCTAAGGATTACGAAAAATGATTGCATATATGGGAAATTCTTTGGAGGATATTACTATTAAGCGCAAGCCATTTATTCAAAAATCAAGGATCGGATGATGAGTTGTGGGGCAGATGTTGCTTTGATGACGGGAAGTGGTCCGACAGTTTATGCTTTGTGTCGTTCGGAAAAAAAAGCCGACCGTCTGGTCAATAGTATGCGTGGTTTTTGTAAGGAAGTTTACAAAGTTCGTATTTTATAGAGGAAAGAGTCAAGTCATTGATTCTTTTTTTAGTTTTTGATATAATTAACTGGTTAATGAAATGAGGTGTGAAATATGCAGCTAGAGAAGCAAGTAGATAAGTTAGTAAATCAAATTTTGTTGAAATCAGAAAATCAGCATGAATTGTTATTTGGTGATTGTCAGAGTGGTGTAGCCATAACAAATACTCAAGAGCATATCTTAATGCTTCTGTCACATGAACGTTTGACAAATTCTGATTTGGCAAACGTTTGAATATTAGTCAGGCGGCAGTAACGAAGGCAATTAAGTATTTGGTGAGTCAAGGAATGTTAGCGTCTGTGAAAAATAAAGAGGATGCGCGAGTAACCTATTTTGAATTGACAGACATTGCTAAGCCAGTTGCCAAGGAGCATACTCATCATCATGATGCAACATTGGCTGTTTACAAAAATTTATTTAACCAGTTTTCTGAAGACGAACAAGACGTTATTGCACGATTTTTGAAGGTCTTTTCAGATGAGTTAGAAGGGCGAGAATGAGATATATTACTGTAGAAGATTTGTCTTTTCAATATGATAACGAGCCAGTTTTAGAAGGAATTAACTATCATCTTGATAGTGGAGAATTTGTCACTTTAACAGGTGAAAACGGTGCTGCCAAATCTACGTTGGTAAAGGCGACATTAGGTATTTTGACACTAAAGAGTGGTCAAGTAACCATTTCAAAAACGAATAAAGAGGGTAAGAAGCTCCGCATTGCTTATTTACCACAGCAAATTGCGAGTTTTAACGCAGGTTTTCCATCAACGGTTTATGAATTTGTGAAATCAGGTCGTTATCCAAGGAATGGTTGGTTTCGTCGTCTGACCAAGCATGATGACGAGCATGTCAAGATTAGCTTAGAATCTGTTGGCATGTGGGAAAATCGTCATAAGAGAATTGGTAGTTTGTCAGGTGGGCAAAAACAGCGTGTTGTTATTGCTAGAATTTTTGCATCTGATCCTGATATTTTTATTTTGGATGAACCAACTACTGGTATGGATGCTGGAACGACAGAAACTTTTTATGAGTTGATGCATCATAGTGCGCATAAACATGGAAAGTCTGTTTTGATGATTACTCATGATCCAGATGAGGTAAAACATTATGCTGACCGTAACATTCATTTGGTACGTAATCAAAAGATGCCATGGCGTTGTTTTAATGTGCATGGTACTGATGTGAAAGGGGCTACTGATGTTGATTGAAATATTTTCTTATGATTTTATGCAACGTGCTATTATGGCAGTAATTGCTATTAGTATTTTTGCCCCGATTTTAGGAATTTTCCTTATCCTACGTCATCAAAGTTTAATGAGTGATACGCTTAGCCACGTTTCTTTGGCCGGTGTTGCCTTAGGCATTTTGCTTGGGACTTCAACAACTTGGTCAACGATTCTTGTTGTCACGATTGCTGCGGTTATTTTGGAGTACTTGCAGACGGTTTATAAGCATTATGTTGAAATTTCAACAGCTATTTTAATGTCGCTTGGTTTGGCGATTTCGTTGATTGTGACGAGTAAGTCTGAAAATGGTAGTAGTGTTAATTTGGATCAATATTTGTTTGGTTCGATTATTACGATAAATATGGTGCAGGTAATTGCGTTGTTTGCCATTGCAGTTGTTGTTGTGCTTCTAACGATTTTATTTATTAGACCGATGTACATTTTGACATTTGATGAGGAGACCGCTTTTGTTGATGGTTTGCCTGTCCGTTTAATGTCTGTTCTCTTTAATATTGTGACAGGGATTGCGATTGCTTTGACAATTCCTGCGGCTGGAGCTCTTTTAGTTTCAACGATTATGGTTTTGCCAGCAAGTATTGCTATGCGCTTGGGGAAGAATTTTAAATCAGTCATTCTTATTGGCGTAATCGTTGGTTTTATTGGTATGGTGGCTGGTATTATCACGTCTTACTACTGGGAAACACCTGCGAGTGCAACCATTACGGTTATTTTTGTGGGAATTTTCCTTTTGGTGAATTTATTTAATATGATTCTTCATCGTAATAGCTAAAAAGAGGAGCCACCCCTCTTTTTTTGCTGTTATAAAAACAGACACCCAACGGTGCCTGTAAAGATTGTGCTAATTAGTATGTTAACACGAAGTATTTTTTCTTACCGCGACGGATAACTGTTAGTTCGTTATCGATTTTATCGTCGTCAGAAAGTGTGTAGTCTAAATCTTGGATACGTTCACCATTGATGTAGATGGCACCATTTTGAACGTCTTCACGTGCTTGACGTTTTGATGGTGAGATTTTTGCGGCTACAAGAATTTCAACGATATTGCGGTTATTGTCTGCTTGAACAGAGTAGTTAGGAACATTGTTTAGACCTTGTTTCAATTCTTTTGCTGAAAGGCTTTTGATGTTTCCGGCGAAGAGTTGTTCAGTGATTTTAAGAGCTTGTTTGTAAGCTGCTTCGCGTGAACAAGTGTGACAACTTCGCGTGCTAAGATTTTTTGTGCTAAGCTTCGTGACGAGCTGCGTTGAATTCTTCTTCTATTTTAGCAATTTCTTCTAGTGAAAGGAATGTGAAGATTTTCAAGAAGCGAACAGCGTCGTCATCCATAACGTTGAGCCAGAATTGGTACATTTCGTATGGAGATGTTTTTTCAGCGTCAAGCCAAACAGCATTTCCTTCAGATTTACCGAATTTTTTACCTGTTGAATCAGTGATGAGTGGTACGGTCATGACATGACCTGTTTTATCAGCTTTGCGGCGTAGCAACTCTGTACCAGCAGTCATATTTCCCCATTGGTCTGAACCACCGATTTGCAAGGTAACGTTGTATTTGTCATTTAATTCATAGAAATCGTAACCTTGCATGATTTGGTAGGCGAATTCAGTGTATGAGATACCAGTTTCGATACGTTTTTTAACGGATTCTTTACTCATCATAGCATTGACAGTAAAGTATTTTCCGACATCACGTAGGAAGTCAATGAAACTGACATTGCCAAACCAATCATAGTTGTTTACCATAACGCTTTGTTGTCACCATTTTCGAAATCAAGGAAACGTGATAATTGATTTTGAATCTTAGTTACCCAGCCGTCAACAGTTTCTTTAGTTTGAAGACTGCGTTCAGCATCTTTGAATGATGGGTCGCCGATAAGTCCAGTAGCTCCTCCAACAAGAGCATATGGTTTATGCCCTGCTAATTGCAGGCGGCGTGATGTTAAAATAGCAACGAGGTGACCAAGGTGTAAGCTATCAGCTGTAGGATCATAACCAGTATAATAGGATACTTGCCCTTCTGTTAATGCTTTGACAAGGGCTTCTTCATCAGTAGTTTGAAAAACTAAGCCACGTTCTTTGAGTTCTTCGAATATGTTCACGAGCTTTCTCCTTACTTAAAATTTTGAGGTTAATAGTAATTTCTAGCTAAGTTAACTCTACCTCAATGATATATTGTAGTTTACAGGCTATTATATCAAAAAGCGGTACTTCTATGCAAGCTTTATCAAAGTTTGGTATAATATTAATGAGGTATTAGAATGTTTAAGAGAAACAAGGAAAAGAAAAAACAAATCACCAGAAACTTAGTGTTATAGATTTGGGTTCGGTTGCTTTAAGAACAGTGAAATTATTAACCGACTTTTTTTATATTATTATTATCCTGTTTGGGATGTTAGGGGCGGGTACTGCTTTTGGTTATCTTGCGAGTCAGATTGATTCTGTCAAAGTTCCTAGCAAGGAAGTCTGGTTAGTCAGGTAACATCTTTGACTAGGATTTCAGAGATGTCGTATTCTGATGGTAGTTCGATTGCAAGTATTGATACTGATTTGTTGCGAACACCTGTTGAAAGCGACGAGATTTCAGACAATGTTAAAAAAGCCATTATTGCGACTGAGGATGAAAATTTTGAGAGCCATGATGGTGTTGTTCCAAAAGCTGTTTTTCGTGCAACCTTGGCTTCAGTGCTTGGTTTGGGTGAGACAAGTGGTGGATCAACTCTTACGCAACAGTTGATTAAACAACAAATTTTGGGAGACGATCCAACCTTTAGACGTAAATCACGCGAAATTATCTACGCATTAGCGCTGGAACGTTATTTGAGTAAGGATGAGATTTTGACTGATTATCTTAATGTCTCTCCATTCGGACGTAATAATAAAGGTGAAAATATTGCTGGGATTGAGGAAGCAGCGCAAGGTATTTTTGGCGTTTCAGCCAGTGATTTGACAATTCCACAAGCGGCATTTTTGGCTGGTTTGCCACAAAGTCCGATTGTCTATTCCCCATACACAGCTACAGGGCAGTTGAAAGACGAGGAGGATATGGCTTATGGTTTGTCTCGTCAGCAAGATGTCCTTTACAATATATATCGCGCAGGCTATTTGACTAAAGCTGAATATGAGGAATATAAGGCTTATGATGTTAGTCAGGATTTCATTCAACCTGAATCGACGACAACGAGTGAACATGATTTCCTTTATTATGCTGTTTTAGAAGAAGCTCAGGATATCATGTATGATTATTTGGTTGAGCAAAATGGTGTTTCTGAACAAGAACTAAAAAATGATTCAACGAAGGAATCTTACCAAAAATTGGCTTTAGAAGCGTTGCAACAGGGGGGTATACCGTTAAAACAACGATTGATAAAGATGTTATAATACCATGCAGAATGCTGTGGCACAGTATGGTAGCACGCTTGACCAAGGAAGTTCTCAAACAGTTGAGGTTGGTAATGTCTTGATGGATAATTCTACTGGAGCTATTCTAGGCTTTATTGGTGGACGGGATTATTCAACTAACCAGAACAACCATGCGTTTGATACTGCGAGGTCGCCAGGGTCAAGTATTAAGCCGATTATCGCGTATGGGATTGCTATTGACCAAGGGCTTTTAGGTAGTGCTAGTATGTTATCTAACTATCCGACAACTTTCTCTAGTGGTCAGTCAATCATGCACGGTAGTGAAGAAGGAACGGCAATGGTTACTCTCCAAGAAGCTTTGAATACGTCATGGAATATTCCAGCTTATTGGACGTATCAAATGTTGCTCAATGATGACGTTGATGTTGAATCTTACATGAAGAAAATGGGATATGATATTGATGATTATTCTATTGAAAGCTTGCCTTTAGGTGGAGGAATTGAGACAACGGTTCTTCAACAAGTTAATGCTTACCAAATGATTTCAAATGGTGGTGTTTACTTGAAAGGTTACATGGTTGACAGTATCACAGATAGTCAAGGCAATGTTATTTATCAACATAAAGCTAATCCTGTACGTGTCTTTTCTGAAGCAACGGCTAGCATTTTAAATCAGTTATTAAAAGAAGTTATCACTGGTGGTGGTACGACAAAATTTTATGCAGATTTGAAGAGTTTAAATGCGACAGCCGCTAGTGCGGATTGGACAGGTAAAACCGGTACAACTGACAATTATACAGACGTGTGGCTTGTGCTATCAACACCGAAAGTAACGCTTGGTGGTTGGGCAGGTAATGACGACAATACTTCCTTACCTGATGCAGCAGGATATTCTTATAATGCGCAGTACATGGCTTATTTGGTTAATGCCATCTATAACGCTGATTCAAGTGTCTTAGGTGTTGGTAAGAAATATAGTTTGTCTTCAAGTGTTATCAAATCAACTGTTCTTAAAGCAACAGGTTTACAGCCTGGTACGGTGACGGTCAATGGTCGTTCGCTTACTGTGAGTGGTGAAACAACGACAAGTTATTGGGCTAAGAATGGTGCAGGTACAATGACTTATAAATTTGCTATTGGTGGGACAGATAGTGATTATACAAAAGCTTGGGAAAGTTTGTTGAGTAATTCATCTATCACAACAAGTAGCAGTAACTAATATACTTGCAAAAATTAAAAAAATAAGGTATAATGTTAACAACTATTTGTCGTCTGCTTTAGTTGAAATATTGTCCAACTAAGGTTTACAGCAGTTAAATCACACTTTTACTGGTCAGATTTAGCTGCTCTTTTTGTGCCTAATTTTAGAAAAAATAGGAGTTGTAACCTATATTTAAAGATTCTAAAAATTCACATCAACGACACACTTGGCAGGGTGTTTTAATGAGCAACCTAACTATAAAGGTCAAAATGAAAAATAATGATGATTCTCGTCAAAATGAAGGGAATCGGGTTATGTGACATTTATTGACCTCTGTATTTTAATGAAGGAGTAAAAAACTTGGCAGGACATGAAGTTCAGTACGGAAAACACCGTACACGTCGTAGCTTTTCAAGAATCAAGGAAGTTCTTGATTTACCTAACTTGATTGAAATTCAAACGGATTCTTTTAAAGACTTCTTGGATAATGGATTGAGAGAAGTTTTTGAAGATGTACTTCCGATTACAAACTTTACGGATACTATGGAGCTTGAATTTGTTGGTTACGAATTAAAAGAGCCTAAATATACGCTTGAAGAAGCTCGTATCCACGATGCATCTTATTCAGCACCTATTTTTGTAACCTTCCGTTTGATTAATAAAGAAACAGGAGAAATCAAAACTCAAGAAGTTTTCTTCGGTGATTTCCCAATCATGACTGAAATGGGTACATTCATCATCAACGGTGGTGAACGTATTATCGTTTCTCAGTTAGTTCGTTCTCCTGGTGTTTATTTCAACGATAAAGTTGATAAAACGGTAAAGTTGGTTACGGTTCAACTGTAATTCCTAACCGTGGAGCTTGGCTTGAATTAGAAACAGATTCAAAAGACATTGCTTACACACGTATTGACCGTACACGTAAAATTCCATTTACAACACTTGTACGTGCACTTGGTTTCTCAGGTGATGATGAAATCGTGGATATCTTCGGTGACAGCGAGCTTGTTCGTAATACTATTGAAAAAGATATTCATAAAAATCCAGCAGATTCACGTACTGACGAAGCGCTTAAAGAAATTTACGAACGCCTTCGTCCAGGTGAACCAAAAACAGCCGATAGCTCACGTAGTTTGCTTGTAGCTCGTTTCTTTGACCACGTCGTTATGACTTGGCAGCTGTTGGACGTTACAAAATCAATAAAAAACTTAACGTCAAGACTCGTCTCTTGAACCAAACTATAGCTGAAAACTTGGTTGATACTGAAACTGGTGAAATTCTTGTTGAAGCTGGTACAGTAATGACACGTGACGTGATTGATTCAATTGCTGAACAATTAGATGGTGACCTTAACAAATTTGTTTACACACCAAATGATTACGCTGTTGTCACTGAACCTGTCGTTCTTCAAAAATTCAAAGTTGTGTCACCGGTTGACCCAGACCGCGTTGTTACAATCGTAGGTAATGCAAATCCTGATGATAAAGCGCGTGCACTTACACCAGCAGACATCTTGGCTGAAATGTCATACTTCCTTAATCTTGCTGAAGGTCTTGGTAAAGTTGACGATATCGACCACCTTGGTAACCGTCGTATTCGTGCCGTTGGTGAATTGCTTGCTAACCAATTCCGTATTGGTCTTGCTCGTATGGAACGTAATGTTCGTGAACGTATGTCAGTTCAAGACAATGAAGTGTTGACACCACAACAAATCATCAACATTCGTCCTGTAACTGCGGCTGTTAAAGAATTCTTCGGTTCTTCTCAATTGTCACAGTTCATGGACCAACACAACCCACTTTCTGAATTGTCTCACAAACGTCGTTTGTCAGCCTTAGGACCTGGTGGTTTGACTCGTGACCGTGCTGGTTATGAAGTTCGTGACGTGCACTACACTCACTATGGTCGTATGTGTCCGATTGAAACTCCTGAAGGACCTAACATCGGTTTGATTAATAACTTGTCAACATACGGACATCTTAATAAATATGGTTTCATCCAAACACCATATCGTAAAGTTGACCGTGCTACTGGTGTGGTTACAAACGAAATTGTTTGGTTGACTGCCGATGAAGAAGATGAATACACGGTAGCGCAAGCTAACTCGAAACTTAACGAAGATGGAACATTCGCTGAAGAAATTGTTATGGGACGTCATCAAGGTAATAACCAAGAATTCCCATCAAACATCGTTGACTTCGTGGATGTTTCTCCTAAACAAGTAGTTGCCGTTGCGACAGCATGTATTCCTTTCCTTGAAAATGATGATTCAAACCGTGCCCTTATGGGTGCCAACATGCAACGTCAAGCGGTGCCATTGATTGACCCACATGCACCATATGTTGGTACTGGTATGGAATATCAAGCAGCTCACGATTCTGGTGCCGCTGTTATCGCTAAACATGATGGACGCGTAGTCTTCTCAGACGCTGAAAAAGTTGAAGTTCGTCGTGAAGATGGTTCACTTGATGTTTACCACATTACTAAATTCCGTCGTTCAAACTCAGGTACAGCATACAACCAACGTACACTTGTTAAAGTTGGTGATATTGTTGAAAAAGGTGACTTCATTGCTGACGGACCTTCTATGGAAAAAGGTGAAATGGCACTTGGTCAAAACCCAATCGTTGCTACATGACATGGGATGGTTACAACTATGAAGATGCCGTTATCATGAGCGAACGTCTTGTTAAAGAAGATGTTTACACATCAGTTCACTTGGAAGAATTTGAATCAGAAACACGTGATACTAAGTTAGGCCCTGAAGAAATCACTCGCGAAATTCCAAACGTTGGTGAAGAAGCTCTTAAAGACCTTGACGAAATGGGTATTATCCGTATTGGTGCTGAAGTTAAAGAAGGTGATATCCTTGTAGGTAAAGTAACACCTAAAGGTGAAAAAGACCTTTCTGCTGAAGAACGCCTTCTTCACGCAATCTTCGGTGATAAATCTCGTGAAGTACGTGATACATCACTTCGTGTACCACACGGTGGAGACGGTGTTGTTCGTGACGTTAAAATCTTCACACGTGCTAACGGTGATGAATTGCAATCAGGTGTCAACATGCTCGTTCGTGTTTACATTGCACAAAAACGTAAAATCAAAGTCGGAGATAAAATGGCCGGTCGTCACGGAAACAAAGGGGTTGTTTCTCGTATCGTTCCTGTTGAAGACATGCCATATCTTCCAGACGGAACTCCAGTTGATATCATGTTGAACCTCTTGGGGTGCCATCTCGTATGAATATCGGACAAGTTATGGAACTTCACCTTGGTATGGCAGCTCGTAACCTCGGTATTCACATTGCAACTCCAGTCTTTGACGGGGCAACTTCAGAAGACCTTTGGGATACTGTTCGTGAAGCTGGTATGGATAGCGACGCTAAGACAGTTCTTTATGACGGTCGTACAGGTGAACCATTTGATAATCGTGTCTCTGTTGGTATCATGTACATGATCAAACTTCACCACATGGTTGATGATAAACTTCACGCTCGTTCAGTTGGTCCTTACTCACTTGTTACACAACAACCTCTTGGTGGTAAAGCACAATTTGGTGGACAACGTTTCGGTGAAATGGAAGTTTGGGCTTTGGAAGCTTATGGTGCATCAAATGTCCTTCAAGAAATCTTGACATACAAGTCAGATGATGTGACTGGACGTCTTAAAGCTTATGAAGCTATCACTAAAGGTAAACCAATTCCAAAACCAGGTGTACCAGAATCATTCCGAGTGCTTGTTAAAGAATTGCAATCACTTGGTCTTGATATGCGTGTGCTTGATGAAGATGATAACGAAGTAGAACTTCGTGATCTTGATGAAGGTGAAGACGATGACGTTATGCACGTTGATGACCTTGAAAAAGCTCGTCAAAAGCAAGAAACTGAATCTGCTGAAAAAGTAGAAGTTTCTGCTGAAGAAAATAAATAATAGGAAATAACAATTTAGACATGGAAAGTGCAAGCCAACCTTGCCTTTCCTAGTCAGATTGTTTGAATGAGTCCTATAACGATAAATAATGTCTTGCAGACAAAAGTTTGTAAGTCGTGACAAATTAGAAGTAGCTCTGCTATTTTCAAAAGAACAATAAAGAAAGGTAAAACTAGTGGTTGACGTAAATCGTTTTAAAAGTATGCAAATCACATTAGCCTCACCAAGTAAAGTCCGTTCATGGTCTTATGGTGAAGTTAAAAAACCTGAAACAATCAACTATCGTACGCTCAAACCAGAACGTGAAGGTCTTTTTGATGAAGTAATCTTTGGACCAACAAAAGACTGGGAATGTGCTTGTGGTAAATATAACGTATTCGTTATAAAGGAATTGTTTGTGACCGCTGTGGTGTTGAAGTAACACGTGCTAAAGTTCGTCGTGAACGCATGGGACACATTGAATTGAAAGCTCCAGTATCACACATCTGGTACTTCAAAGGTATTCCATCACGCATGGGACTTACTCTTGATATGAGTCCACGTGCTCTTGAAGAAGTTATTTACTTCGCTGCTTACGTAGTTATCGATCCAAAAGATACTCCGCTTGAACCAAAATCACTTTTGACTGAGCGTGAATATCGTGAAAAATTACAAGAATACGGACAAGGCTCATTTGTTGCGAAAATGGGTGCTGAAGCTATCCAAGATCTTCTTAAACGCGTTGATTTGAAATCTGAAATCGCTGAACTTAAGGAAGAATTGAAAACAGCAACAGGGCAAAAACGTATCAAAGCTGTCCGTCGTTTGGACGTGCTTGATGCCTTCTACAAATCTGGTAACAAACCAGAATGGATGGTACTTAACATCTTGCCAGTTATTCCACCAGATCTTCGTCCAATGGTTCAATTGGATGGTGGACGTTTCGCTGCATCTGACTTGAATGACCTTTACCGTCGTGTTATCAACCGTAACAACCGTTTGGCTCGTTTGCTTGAATTGAATGCCCCAGGTATCATTGTGCAAAATGAAAAACGTATGTTGCAAGAAGCTGTTGATGCTCTTATCGATAACGGTCGTCGTGGTCGTCCAATCACTGGTCCTGGTAGCCGTCCTCTTAAATCTTTGAGCCACATGCTTAAAGGTAAACAAGGTCGTTTCCGTCAAAACTTGCTTGGTAAACGTGTTGACTTCTCTGGACGTTCAGTTATCGCCGTAGGTCCAACACTTAAAATGTATCAATGTGGTGTGCCGCGTGAAATGGCTATCGAATTGTTCAAACCATTCGTAATGCGTGAAATTGTTGCGCGTGACTATGCTGGTAACGTTAAAGCAGCGAAACGTATGGTTGAACGTGGTGATGAACGTATTTGGGATATTCTTGAAGAAGTTATCAAAGAACATCCAGTACTGCTTAACCGCGCACCGACTCTTCACCGTTTGGGTATCCAAGCCTTCGAACCAGTCCTTATCGATGGTAAAGCACTTCGTCTTCACCCACTTGTTTGTGAAGCCTACAATGCCGACTTCGATGGTGACCAAATGGCCATCCACGTACCACTTTCTGAAGAAGCACAAGCTGAAGCACGTCTTCTTATGCTTGCCGCAGAACACATCCTTAACCCTAAAGATGGTAAACCAGTCGTAACACCATCTCAAGATATGGTTCTTGGTAACTACTACCTTACTATGGAAGAACCAGGTCGTGAAGGTGAAGGAATGATCTTCAAAGACCGTGATGAAGCAGTTATGGCTTACCGTAATGGTTATGTTCACTTGCATACTCGTGTGGGTATTGCCGTTGATAGTATGCCAAATAAACCATGGACTGACGAACAGAAACATAAAATCCTGGTTACAACTGTAGGTAAGATTCTCTTCAACGATATCATGCCTGAGGATTTACCTTACCTTCAAGAGCCAAACAATGCTAACCTAACAGAAAAAACTCCAGATAAATACTTCTTAGCACCAGGACAAGATATTCAATCTGCTATTGACAGCTTGGAAATCAATGTACCATTAAGAAGAAAAATCTTGGAAATATCATTGCGGAAATCTTTAAACGTTCCGTACAACAGAAACATCAGCTTTCCTTGACCGCTTGAAAGACCTTGGTTACTATCATTCAACTCTTGCTGGTTTGACAGTAGGTATCGCCGATATCCCAGTTATCGATAACAAACAAGAAATTATCGATGCAGCTCACAGCAAAGTTGAACAAATCAACAAAGCCTTCCGTCGTGGTTTGATGACTGATGATGACCGTTATGTTGCTGTTACAACAACATGGCGTGAAGCTAAAGAAGAACTTGAACAACGTCTGATTGAAACACAAGATCCTAAGAATCCTATCGTTATGATGATGGACTCAGGAGCTCGTGGTAACATCTCTAACTTCTCACAACTTGCCGGTATGCGTGGTTTGATGGCTGCTCCGAACGGACGTATCATGGAATTGCCTATCCTATCTAACTTCCGTGAAGGTTTGTCTGTCTTGGAAATGTTCTTCTCAACTCACGGTGCTCGTAAAGGTATGACCGATACAGCCCTTAAGACTGCCGACTCTGGTTACCTTACTCGTCGTTTGGTTGACGTTGCCCAAGATGTTATCATTCGTGAAGATGATTGTGGAACTGACCGTGGTCTTGTTATTCGTGCCATTACTGACGGTAAAGAGGTGACAGAAACTCTTGAAGAGCGTCTGGTTGGTCGTTACACTAAGAAATCTGTTAAACATCCTGAAACTGGCGAAGTTATTGTTGGTTCAGATGTATTGATTACTGAAGATATGGCAGCTGAAATTGTTAAAGCTGGTGTTGAAGAAGTTACAATCCGTTCAGTATTCACATGTAACACTCGTCATGGTGTCTGCCGTCACTGTTATGGTGTCAACCTTGCAACAGGTGATGCGGTTGAAGTTGGTGAAGCAGTTGGTACAATTGCCGCTCAATCTATCGGTGAACCTGGTACACAGCTTACAATGCGTACTTTCCACACGGGTGGTGTTGCGTCAAATACCGATATCACACAAGGTCTTCCTCGTATCCAAGAAATCTTTGAAGCTCGTAATCCTAAAGGGGAAGCCGTTATTACTGAAGTTAAAGGTACTGTTGTTGACATCGAAGAAGATGCTTCTACACGTACTAAGAAAGTTTACGTTCAAGGTAAAACTGGTATGGGTGAATACGTGGTACCATTCACTGCCCGCATGAAAGTTGCTGTTGGTGATGAGGTACACCGTGTGCTCCACTTACTGAAGGTTCTATCCAACCTAAACGTCTCCTTGAAGTTCGTGACACATTATCAGTTGAAACTTACCTTCTTGCTGAAGTACAAAAAGTTTACCGTAGCCAAGGGGTAGAAATCGGTGATAAACACGTCGAAGTAATGGTTCGCCAAATGCTTCGCAAAGTTCGTATCATGGATCCAGGTGATACAGAACTTCTCCCAGGCACACTTATGGATATTGCAGACTTTACGGATGCTAACAAAGATGTTGTTATCTCTGGTGGTATCCCTGCAACATCACGTCCAGTGCTTATGGGGATTACAAAAGCTTCGCTTGAAACTAACTCATTCTTGTCAGCCGCATCATTCCAAGAAACAACTCGTGTTCTTACAGATGCTGCTATCCGTGGTAAGAAAGATCATCTTCTTGGTCTTAAAGAAAATGTTATCATCGGTAAAATCATTCCAGCTGGTACAGGTATGGCTCGTTACCGTAACCTTGAACCACAAGCTGTTAATGAACTTGAAATAAGTGAAGAAGCAGAAACAGTTGAAGCAACCGTTTCAACAGGTGCTGAATAAGGTTAGTTCACATTTTATGCTAATAAATGAAAAGGTCTGAGATTTTCATCTCAGACCTTTGTGCTTATTATCACCGAACTTTACTGATAATAATTCTAAATAAGCAAATTCTTTTTAAAAAGCTTTTGATTTTTATATAATAAACTCCGTAAGGAAGTGTGTTAAATGTATCAAGTGATAAAAATGTATGGGGATTATGAGCCGTGGTGGTTCTTGAAAGATTGGCAAAAAGATATTATAGAAGAAAAACGTTTTGAGTATTTTGAGGATGCTTTCTCCTTTTACAAAACAGAATGGTTATCTCTTAAAACGACTTTACCAAGTTGTAAATATCATGATAATCTTCAGGCGGCTTTCTGGGATAAGACAGATCAACGTTGGTGTGAGAATTGTGGGGATTATCTGCAACAGTACCATTCCATTTTAATGCTCAAAGACGGTAAAGAATTGCCTGAAGGGACTTTTTCTTATCATTTTAACGTTCAAAATGATGAGTCAAGACCCCAAAATTGTAAATTCGAATCGTAATCATGGAATTTTTCCATGATTTTTTGTTTTTTATGACTAATTTACGAATAGAAAAGTAGGAGGTCAAGATGATTCAGGAAGAAGCAAAGCAACTCATTAAAGATGCTGTTGAAGTTAATGCGCAAGATATTTACATTTTACCTAGAGAAGATTGTTATGAAGTGTATCAACGCGTAGGAGACCAACGGCGATTTGTTGATTATTTTGAGATAGAGCAGATGACTAGCTTGATTAGTCATTTTAAATTTGTGGCTGGTATGAATGTTGGTGAGAAACGTCGCAGTCAGTTAGGTTCTTGTGATTATCAATTTGCAGATGAGGAAGAGATTTCGCTTCGCTTGTCGAGTGTTGGTGATTATCGTGGACGAGAAGTTTAGTGATTCGCTTGCTTTATTCTGGCCGTCATGACTTGCAATATTGGTTTGATGGGATGAAAAATATTTTAGAAGCCATTGATAGTAGGGGACTTTACCTTTTTTCGGGACCAGTAGGGAGTGGAAAAACCACTCTCATGTACCAATTGGTTCGTGAAAAATTTCCTGATAAGCAAGTCATTACAATTGAGGACCCTGTTGAAATCAAACAAGAACAAATGTTGCAGTTGCAGTTAAATAGTGATATTGGGATGACTTATGATGAGCTAATTAAATTATCGCTTCGCCATAGACCAGATATTCTGATTATTGGAGAAATTCGTGATAGCGAGACAGCGCGTGCAGTCGTTCGTGCAAGTTTGACAGGAGCTATTGTGTTTTCGACCATTCATGCGAAAAGTATCCCTGGCGTTTACGAACGTCTTTTGGAATTGGGTGTTAGTAAGCAAGAATTGGAAAATAGTTTGCGTGCCATTGTTTATCAACGCTTAATTGGTGGAGGAGGTGTGATTGATTTTGTTAAAGAAAACTTTGAAAGTCACCGACCAGAATGCTGGAATGCAAAAATTGAAAGTCTTGTTAAAGACGGACATATCACAGCTGAACAAGCAAAAATCGAAAAATTGCCATTTAAAAAACAGCGCAAGGTTATCCAACTCTTTAATAATCTTTTTAAAAGTGGGTTTAATTTAACAGAAATTGTGTTTTTTCTCCGAAGAAGTCAATTGTTGTCAGAGGTTTATGTTGAGAGGATGCAAGAAAGTTTGTTAAATGGTGCTAGTCTAGCAGCAATGATGGTAGATTTAGGGTTTTCGGACAATATTGTCACACAAATTGCTTTGGCTGATGTTCATGGAAACAGTCAGAAAAGTCTGCTAAAAATTGAGTCTTACCTTTCTAGCATGACTGTCGTCAGAAAAAAGTTAATTGAAGTTGCAACGTATCCATTGATTTTGTTCTTGTTTCTTATTTTGATTATGCTGGGGTTGAAGAATTATTTACTGCCGCAGCTGGAAAGCCAAAATGTGGCAACGCAGATTATTGCGCATTTTCCAACGATTTTTTTGTTAAGTATTTTCTCGATTGGAGTGTTGCTTATTTGTACGACATTTTATGCTAGGCGTTTATCGCAGATTGATTTATATAGTCGAATAAGCCGGATTCCACTTGTGGGAAACTATGTTAGGTTATATTTGACAGCTTACTATGCGCGTGAATGGGGAAATTTGATTGGGCAAGGTATTGAATTAATGGCAATCGTGGGAATCATGCAAAAGCAAAAGTCACTCTTATTTCAAGAGATTGGAAAGGATATGGAAGAAGCGCTGCTTTCAGGGCAAGCTTTTCATCAAAAAGTTCTGGATTATCCATTCTTTTTGCGAGAATTGAGCTTGATGATTGAATATGGTGAGATCAAATCAAAGCTTGGGCGTGAGTTGGACATTTATGCTGAGGAAACATGGCAGAGCTTTTTTGGCAAATTGACTCAAGCAACACAGCTCATTCAACCACTTGTTTTTGTCTTTGTAGCTTTGATTATTGTGTTAATTTATGTGGCAATGCTGTTGCCAATGTATCAAAATATGGGAGGAAATTTTTAATGAAAAAGATTTGGAAAAAATTACGTAAAAAGTCTGTGGCTGCTTTCACACTTGTGGAGATGTTGATTGTGCTTCTTATTATCAGTGTTTTAATGTTGCTTTTTGTACCGAATTTGAGTAAGCAAAAGGACGTTGTTCGTGAAAAAGGCGATGCTGCTGTTGTGAAAGTGGTTGAAAGCCAGATGGATTTGTACGAAGTGAAAACGGGAGATAAACCGACTGTTGATGATTTAGTTGAAGTTGGATACATCACTTCTGAACAAGCAAAAACTTACAATGAAGCTAAAAAATAAAACAGTTTCAGCTTTTACCCTTTTAGAAAGTTTATTAACACTAGGAATTTCCTGTTTTATTATCATGATGTTGTCAGGCTCTTTGAATGGCATTTTTCAAAATGTGGAAGAAAAGATTTTCTTTTTATCGTTTGAAAATCTCTATTGTGATACGCAAAAATTAGCTAATGCTAGGCAACAAAGTCTTACGTTGACTGTTTCGCAAGAGGAAGTATCTACTGATTTCTCAGCGGTAAAACTCCCTCCATCGGTCAAAGTTGATAAAACTTATCAAGTCAATTTTGACAAAGCAGGAGGCAATTCGTCCTTGGCAAAATTAACCTTTCAAACGTCAGATAAAGAGTTCAACTATCAATTATATTTAGGGAGTGGTAAATATAAAAAGACAGAAACTAAAAGCTTACATACTCCTTGAGAGCTTGATAGCACTAGGATTGTTAGCGATGATTACGAGTATTGTTTTAGGGGAAATTGATAAAAATAGGCAGTTTATGCAAGAAAGTTTACGGCAGCAGGAAGTTCTTAATGTGGCAACAATGGCTGTGCAAACAGGGCAAAATCATTTGAAGATGAATGGTATTGAGGTTGAGATTATCAAAAAAGATGGAGAGGTCTATGTTTATGAGGGGAAAACGGAAATATTACACGTTAAAAAAGACTAGTTTAAAGGCATTCACCCTCATAGAATGTTTGGTTTCTTTATTGATAATTTCGGGTGCTATTCTTGTTTACAATGGCTTAACGCAATCTATTTCTGCAAATGTGCATTATTTGTCGGAAAATCAAGAGGAAACTGGCTTTTGTTTTCACAACAGCTGCGTGCGGAACTTGCCAATTGTCAATTAGATAAGGTTGAAAATAACAAGCTATATGTGACGAAGTCCAGTCAAAAGTTGGCATTTGGACAGTCAAAGGCTGATGATTTTCGTAAAACAAATGCATCTGGTCAAGGCTATCAGCCAATGATATTTGGAGTAAAATCTTCTGCTATTTCTAGAGATGGTCAGAAGGTGACAATGACATTGAATTTAGAGAATGGTTTGGAGAGGACATTTGTTTACACTTTTGAAACAGCAAGTTAAGGCAGGGATTTTAATCTATGCTTTGCTTATGGCAGCAATTTTTGCCTTGCTTTTGCAATTTTATCTAGGACGTGTCGTGGCAATGGAGCGACAACACCAAGCGCAGCTATCTGCTAGTCAGGCTTATTTAATGGCAGAATTAACAAAAGATTTGGCAAAAGAGGATACTGGTCATCTTACATTTGACCAAGGAGTAACTGACTACAACTTCCAAGATAATCGATTGCAGGTGATGGTCAAACTGCCTAATCAACAAGAATTTGACTTTGTTTTCCAAAGTGTTCAGAAAGAGAAAGCTAATTAGGGCTTTCTTTTCATTTCCTGCGTTTTTTGATATGATAGGGTTGCGGAGGACAAGATGAATTTTGAAAAAATTGAAACAGCCTATGAGCTGATTTTAGAAAATATCCAATTAATTGAAAATGAGTTAAAAACTCATATTTATGATGCGCTTATTGAACAGAACTCTTTTTACTTGGGTGCTGAAGGTGCCAGTGAAGAAGTTGCTGCCAACAATGAGAAACTGCGTCAGCTTGCATTGACCAAAGAAGAGTGGCGTCGAGCTTTCCAATTTATCTTTATCAAAGCTGGTCAAACAGAGCAACTGCAAGCCAATCATCAATTTACACCAGATGCTATTGGTTTTATTTTGCTGTTCTTGATTGAAAATCTGACAGATTCAGATAAAATTGACCTTTTAGAAATTGGTAGTGGGACAGGGAACCTTGCTCAAACATTCTTAAATAATTCGTCTAAAGAATTAAATTATCTTGGTATTGAAGTTGACGATTTGTTGATTGATTTATCAGCAAGTATTGCAGAAGTGATGGATTCTGATGCTCGGTTTATTCAAGAAGACGCTGTGCGTCCACAAATTCTACAAGAAAGTGATGTGATTATTAGTGATTTGCCAGTGGGTTTCTATCCTAATGATGACATTGCAAAACGTTATAAAGTGGCAAGTTCTGATGAGCATACCTATGCCCACCATTTGTTAATGGAACAATCGTTAAAATATCTCAAAAAAGATGGTATTGCAGTCTTTTTGGCGCCCGTTAGTCTTTTGACAAGCAAACAGAGTGATTTATTGAAACAATGGTTGAAAGATTACGCGGATATTATCGCCGTGATTACTTTGCCAGAATCTATTTTTGGCAATGTAGCGAATGCGAAATCAATTTTTGTTTTGAAAAAACAGGCTGCGCAGACGCCAGAAACCTTTGTTTATCCACTTTCTGACTTACAAAGTCGTGAAACTCTGACCGATTTCATTGGAAAATTTCAAAAATGGAAAGTTGATAATATGAATTTTAAAAAAAATGTGATATAATGGAGGTATAACATGAAAGCGCTTTAGAGGTAAATTTATGGCGAAAACTATTTCTATTAATGCAGGAAGTTCAAGTCTGAAATGGCAATTGTATAATATGCCAGAAGAAGAAGTTATTGCAAAAGGGCTAATTGAACGTATTGGTCTTGTCAATGGTATTTCTACGGTTAAATTTAATGGACAGACGAAATCTGAGACCAAGGATATTCCAGACCACACAGCAGCTGTTAAAATTTTCTTGGATGATTTGATTTCAATGGACATCATTGCTAGTTATGATGAAATCACGGGTGTTGGACATCGTGTTGTTGCTGGGGGTGAGTACTTCAAAGATTCGGTTTTGGTAACTGATAAAGTCATTCAACAAGTTGAGGAGTTATCCGTATTAGCACCGCTTCACAATCCTGGAGCAGCTCTTGGAATTAGAGCTTTTAAAGACCTTTTGCCTGACATTACAAGTGTTGTTGTTTTTGATACTGCTTTTCATGCAACAATGCCTGAAGTAGCATACCGCTATCCGATTGCAAATCGTTATTATACTGATTATAAGATTCGTAAATATGGTGCCCATGGAACAAGTCACCAATATGTCGCGCAAGAAGCGGCAAAGGTTTTAGGAAAACCCTTGGAAGATCTGAAATTAATTACTTGCCATATTGGTAATGGGGTGTCCGTGACTGCTATCAAGGACGGTAAATCTGTTGATACTTCAATGGGCTTGACACCACTTGGTGGAACAATGATGGGTACACGTTCAGGAAGCATTGATCCTGGTGTGATTACGTATTTATTAGAGTGTGAACCAAACCTTAATAGCCCTCAAAAAATTCGTACGGTATTAAATCGCGATTCAGGTCTTCTTGGTATTTCTGAGAAATCAAGTGATATGCGTGATATTCTTGCTGGGAAGGAAGAGGGCGATGAAAAATGTCAGTTAGCTTATGACATGTATATTGATCGTTTACGAAAATACATTGCACAGTATTTTGCGGTTTTGAATGGCGCTGATGCTATTGTCTTTACGGCAGGTATCGGTGAGAATTCAAGCGTTGTTCGTGAGGATATTATTTCTGGCATGACTTGGTTTGGTGTTGATACGGATCCAGCTAAGAATGTGTCAGGAGCCTATGGCGTTATTTCAACAGATAAAGCGCGTGTGAAAACTATGGTTATCCCAACTGATGAAGAACTTGTGATTGCGCGTGACGTTGAACGTTTTAAAAATTCTACTAATTAAGTTATCAAATATTATGATAAGACCAGAAAAGTTGACCTGAATGGGTCAGCTTTTTTGATTATTTTATAAAAAATATAAAATAAACTTGACAAAAAATGTAAAGTAAACTATACTATGCTAAAAATGTAAAGTCTCCTTTACTAATTGATGCGATATGGAGGAGGAAATGGAAACAAAAATCCAAGAACTACGCAAAGCAAATAAAATTAGTCAAGCAGAACTGGCAGAAGCGTTAGCCGTGACAAGGCAGACGATTATCTCACTTGAAAAGGGACGTTATAATGCTTCTTTGGAGTTAGCTCATAAAATCGCTAAATACTTTGGGAAAACAATTGAAGAGATTTTATTTTTGACGATGAAAAGTAGGAGAAAAGATGAACACACTTTATGAGACTATGAAAAACGTTGGTTTTGCTACGGTAAGTTTAGGGCAACTATTGTTACTTACAGTATTGGTGGCTAATCTGAGTGACTTTTTATCAGGTTTTCTACTAGCAATGAGTATCATGTTAAACGTATTATCTATTACTTTTTTCAAGATAAAATTTTGGGGAAATAAAAGGAGAAAATTGTGGTTTTAAAAGCTTTAATAAGTATGACTCGGAAAAAGACATTGGAAGAATATCGTCATTATATGATGACGATATCCCTAAGTTTTCTATTTGTTGCTGCTTCATGTTTACTGACTTCATTTTTTATCAAGACCAATGATTTTGCGGCTGGTTTATTACTAGGTGGAGGAGTAGCAGGATTAGTAGTTGCTATCTATTATGTAACTTTGACAAGGCAACCGAATCGTTTAAAAGCAGCTTATATTGCCGCTTACGATGAACGCAATCAGCTCATCTTGCGAGTGACGGCTTTATCAACGCTGATTCTCTTATTTTTAGAGAATTTTATGTTGATTATCTTGTATGCTTTTATAGGTATTGTATTGACTTATCCGATAGTCTTGCTGATTTGGTTGTATAGTTTATTTTGGGGATTTGTTTTCTTTAAACTAATATTTACAAGAATTTTATAAGAGGTGATATCATGAAAAAACTTTTAACAGCTTTAAAATATTTCTTTTTGGCTCTGGGATTGCTTTTCTTGGAGCAATTGCCAACAGCATTTATTGCAGCAGACCAACCATTCTGGCAGTCTGTATTAATTACTTTAGCTCTTTTGGTAGTTGCTGTTTTTACAGTCTATGTTGCTAAACGAGTTGAACTATTGAGTCATTTAGAAGAATTAAAAACATGGAAAGCTTGGAAAACCATTTTGGTTGGTTTTGTTGTGCTAACTATTGTCAAGTATATCGGTGGTGTTGTCTTACTTTTAGAAAATGGTATTGGGGCAAATACAGAAAATCAAGCAGCGCTTGAGCAACTTGGTATGTCACCTCTTTTGTTAGTTGTTTTGACAGCTATTGCAGCGCCAATTGTGGAAGAAACGGTTATGCGTGGACTTATCTTAGGACGTCTCTTTAATAATTCTTACCTTGGTGTTATCCTTAGTTCTCTGCTTTTTGGTTTATTGCATATACCAACTAATATTGGAAGTTGGATTATTTATGGTGGTATGGGATTGGTACTTGCTGTTGTTTATCATAAGACACAGAAACTGGAATATACAATAGCTATCCATTTTATTAATAATGCATTGGGAGTACTTTTTATGATCTTGTGAGGTAAAGAAAAGCACTGAACGATTTTATTCAGTGCTTTTTTAATTACAAAGCTTTTGCTTTATCGATAGTGGCATCGATGCTTGAGATGACACTTGCTGTCAATCCTGTTTTTTCAAGGTCGAGAAGTCCTGCGATGGTTGTTCCACCAGGGCTTGAGATTTTATCAATCAAGTCATGTGGGCTGTCAGAACCTTGAAGAAGATTTTCAGCACTAGCAAGGACCGTTTGTGTCACGATATCGAGTGATTTTTCTTTTGGAATACCATATTTGACACCAGCTTTAGCAAGAGCTTCGATAAATAGGTAAATGTAAGCTGGACTAGAGCCTGCAAGAGCTGTAAAAGTATCAAAGTCTTTTTCAGGAATATCAAAGGTTGAACCAAAGCTGTTAGTGATTTCTTTGGTGGTTGCTATGAGTTCTGCAGAAACGTTGTCATTGGTACAAATCGCTGTTGTACTTTTTAGAATTTGAGCATTGAGGTTTGGCATGATACGAATTAATGGAAGATTTGGGTCTGTTAATTTGCCAAGGCGTTCCAATGTTACCCCTGCCGCCATTGAAAGAATGGGCTGGTGGAAGTGAAGTCCAGCAAGGACTGGTTCAAACATTTGTGGTTTGATACCAAGGATAACCAAGTCAGATTTGTCAATGAGTTCTTGGTGTGAAAGGGCTGCTTTAACTCCAAGTTGCTCTGCGATTTCGCGTGAGCGAGGAAGTGAAGAACCTGAAATGATGATATCGTGCGATGTTGTGTTGAGTCCATTGATAATGGCAGTTGCCATTTTTCCAACTCCGATAAATCCAATTTTCATAGTAAGACAAAGGGGAAGTGCAACAGAGATGCTTAATGACCTGAGTCCCCTAGCTCCTTTCTAGTATTTTTTGATGAGGTCAACAGTTGAGCGGTCTAATTTTTTAACAATAGCTTGAAGGAAAGCTTGCGCTTGCAAGAAGTCATCCATAGCATAAAGGCTTTGGTGCGAATGAATATAACGCGCACAAACACCGATAGTTGTCGATGGGATACCACCGTTTTTAAGGTGAGCAGCACCAGCATCTGTACCACCTTTGGCAGCATAATATTGATATTTGATACCAGATTCCTCAGCGGTTGTGAGTAAGAAATCACGCATATCTTTTAACATGATATGTCCTGGGTCGTAGAAACGGAAAAGTGTTCCGTCGCCAATTTTACCTTGGTTGCCATAAATGTCACCAGCAGGTGAGCAATCAACGGCGAAGAAGAGTTCTGGTTGGAATTTTGTGGCAGAAACGTGTGCGCCACGAAGACCAACTTCTTCTTGAACATTAGCACCAGCAATAAGAGTGTTATCAAGTTTTTGCCCTTTAAGGCTTTCAAGCAATTCGGTTACCATAAGCACACCGAAGCGATTGTCCCAAGCTTTAGAGATAACATTTTTTTGGTTGGCTGTGAGAATTGTTTCAGATTTTGGTACGATGATGTCGCCTGGAAGAATGCCAAATGCTTCTGCTTCAGCTTTGTCTGTAAATCCAGCGTCGAAAATGATGTCATCGATTTTTGGAAGAGCAGCAGAGCCATTTGCTCCACGAAGGAAATGCGGTGGAACAGAACCAGAAACGACTGGAATTGCGCGACCGTCACGTGTGTAAAGAGTAAAACGTTGTGAGCTTAGCACCAAAGGATTCCACCCACCAATACCAACAGCACGCATGGTACCGTCAGCTTTGATGTCGCTGACCATGAAACCAACTTCGTCCATGTGAGCGGCAACCATGATGCGTGGTGCATTTTCAGCAGCAGAGTTTTTAATACCAAAAATACCACCAAGACCGTCAGTTTGCACGTCATCAACGAGCGGTGTGATTTTTGAACGAAGATAGTTACGAACGCTATGTTCGTATCCTGCAATACTATCCAGTTCTGTGATTTCTTTTATTTTTGAAAATAATTCTGACATAAAAACCTCGATTCTTTCATAAATGAATAGTTATTTTTTGATTTAAACTCCAAATGCCTCAGAATAGGCTAATGTGCCATGAAACGGAGGAGCTGATTGAATCAATTTAATCCCCATAAAATGATTGCTCGGAACATCGAAGGGAGGGAAAATGCCCCAGTTTTTTGCTGCTTGATAGCCAAATCTTGAGTAATATTGAGGGTCACCTAAGACAATACTATAAGGAAACTGTAGAGTTTGCGCTAATTGATGCCCTTTCTTAACTAGGGCGGATCCAATCCCTTGCTGTTGATAATCGGGATGGACAGCGAGGGGAGCTAAAGCTAGGACAGTAGTATGATTGACCTGTGCTTTGGTGAATAAGATATGACCGACTATCTGACCGTCAAGCTCAGCAACCAAAGACAATTCGGGAATGAATTCTTTGCTTTGACGTAGTCGTCGGACAAGTAAATGTTCTTGATGATCAGAATAAGGTAGGGATGCAAATGCTTTTTTGATAACCTGATCAACAGCAGTAATATCTGATGCTTGCTCTTGTTTAATAAACATGCGTTCTCCTTGTGCTTCTTGTATCCTGTAACTATAACCTTTGGTAAGCATTGTCAGTAGCAACTATGGCAACTTCAGGTTGACATTGAGTAACAGTTTGTTGGTCGGCGTTCTTCTTAGCCTTCAGTCAAAGGCAAACAAGATACTAACTGAGAATCCCTCTACCATAACGATGCTACGAAATCCGATAGTCTGAACCAGTGGCTAGCTTTGTCGTAATTGTTTCTACGTGACTGCATTATATCATATTCTGTGAAAGTCTGACAGTCTCAATCTTAACCAAGTAGATTTGTTTAATCTTAGTGCTTATATAGTGCTGAAGTGGTAGCAATCACCTACCGTGACTGCTAGGTTAGATGTCTTAGTAATGGCAACTGCAGCATTTCGACTCAAAATCCTATGTCTTGTTCTTTGGAAATCTGCTAGGAAATATGCTAAAATAAAGCGTATGAGAAACAAAAAAAGAAACTTACTGTCACGTTTTAGCTTAGTGGGAGTCGGTGGTGTCATCATTTTGGGAGCAATCCTAAAAAAACAATGCGAAGAAAAGCGACAAGAAAAAATTAAGCAAGCCATTCGTGATTATTTTAGTCGATTTGACAATATCTCGGTGCTTTATGTAAATGCTTTTGAATCTGATAAGGAGAGAACGACTGGTGGTCTTGTTTTAGAGGACGGTCGGACGTTTCAATTTGTTTACCAAAATGGTGAGATTAGCTATGAGGAGGAGAAAAATGATTAGCCCAAAATCCTATGAAGAAATGGCTACCTATCTAGAAAAACCTGAAAAAGTGGTTTTCTTTTTTACGGCAAATTGGTGCCCAGACTGCCAATTCATCTATCCAGTCATGCCTGAAATTGAAGCAGAAAATCCAGAATTCACCTTTGTCCGTGTGGACCGTGATGATTTCATGGAAGTAGCACAACGTTGGAATATTTTTGGGATTCCAAGTTTTGTAGTGACTGAAAAAGGAAAAGAAATTGGCCGTTTAGTTAATAAATTACGCAAAACCAAAGCAGAAATTAACAGCTTTTTAGCTGGATTGAAATAGGAGAGAAAATGATTTTTACGTACAACAAAGAACATGTCGGTGATGTCCTCATGGTAATTGTCAAAGATAGCAAAGGTGCTAAACTTGACTATGAACGCAAAGGCAATGTCTCACGCGTTTTCCTTGAGAAAAATGGTGAAACAGTTGCTTGGAATATTTTTGAAGTGTCAAGCTTGGTTACAATTGAAGGTGTTGGTCAAGTCACTCTATCTGACCAAGACGTTGCAACATTGAACGCTGAATTGACAAAAGAAGGTTTTAGCGAACAATTGGAAAATGAGCCTTCACCAAAATTTGTTGTTGGTCAAATCAAAGAAATGGTTGCTCACCCAGACAGCGACCACTTGAACATTTGCCAAGTACAAATCTCAGATGACAAAATCGTTCAAATCGTTGCAGGTGCGCCAAATGCCGCTGTTGGTTTGAAGACAATCGTAGCCCTTCCAGGTGCTATGATGCCAAACGGAAGCCTTATTTTCCCAGGTGCCCTTCGTGGCGAAAAGAGCTTTGGTATGATGTGCTCACCTCGCGAATTAGCCCTTCCAAACGCCCCACAAAAACGTGGTATCATCGAACTTGATGACACAGCCCTAGTCGGCGAAGCCTTTAACCCAGAAAAACACTGGAAAGGGTAAGAAATAGGAAAGTCCTAGGAAACTAGGACTTTTTTGCTACATTAATTTACTGTTTTCTAGATTCTTTTTCGAATAATAAGATAAGGAGGTAATGATGTACAATAAAGTTATTATGATTGGTCGTTTGACGGCGCAGCTGAGCTTGTGACGACGTCAAATGAGAAATCTGTTACACGTGTAACATTAGCAGTTAACCGCCGTTTTAAATCGCAAAATGGTGAGCGTGAGGCTGATTTTATTTCAATTGTGGTTTGGGGACGTTTAGCAGAAACTCTTGTTTCTTATGCTGGAAAAGGAAGTCTGATTTCGATTGATGGCGAGCTTCGCACACGCAAATATGAAAAAGATGGTCACACGAATTATGTGACAGAAGTGCTTTGCCATTCTTTCCAACTTTTAGAAAGCCGTGCCCAACGTGCTATGCGAGAAAATAATGTGGCAAACGACCTCGCTGATTTAGTTTTGGAAGAGGAAGAATTACCATTTTAACCAACCCAAGCTCGAGTTAGTTTTTGACTTGAGCTTTTTTTGTTATTATCAGGAAATAGTTTTTTTGAAACCCTTTTCAATGCTATACTGAGAGAAAATAGGAGGAAAAGTACAATGGTAAAAATAATTTTTAGTGATATTGACGGCACTCTTATTAATGATGCCTTAAAAGTGATGCCTAGGACACGCCAAGCCCTTCGTCATGCTGTTGATACAGGTATTTTATTTGTTCCAGTTTCGGCGCGTATGCCAGAGGCGATTAAGCCAATTTTGAAAGATTTTTTACCTGATGTACCCATGATTTCCTATAATGGTGCCCTCATCCAAGATGAACAAGGGCAAGTAATTGATAGTTGTCCGATGAGTCCACAAGAAGCGCAAGCGATTTGTCAGTATTTAGAAAAAGAAGTCTCTGACGTTGCTTGGAATGTTTACAGCGGTGAAAAGTGGTTGTCCCAAAACCGTGCTAATCGTTGGATTTCACGTGAAGAGCGCGTGGTGGGCTTAGCCTCTAAGGAAGCGAACTTGGAACAAATCGGTCGATTGCCAGAAGTTCATAAAATCTTGTTAATGGGTGAACCAGAACGCATGGAAGCTTTGGAAAATAAGCTAAAAAGTCTCTATTCAGATTTATCAATTGCAAGGTCGCTGCCTTATTATATTGAAATTATGGCAAGTGGGATTCATAAAGGAAGGGCAGTCCAGACTTTGGCGCAGCATTACGAGGTTGATATGGCAGATACGCTTGCTTTTGGTGACAATTTTAACGATTTAGACATGCTAGAGGCAGTAGGTGAAGCTTATGTTATGGCAAATGCGCCTCAAGAAGTCAAGGAGCAAGTCGGACACGTAACAGCTAGTCACAATCATGACGGTATTGCCTTAGTTCTGGAAAAACTTGGCATAAGTAGTTTCGAATAAATAGAGTATAAAAAACACCTGCGGGTGTTTTTTAAATTCGTTAGATAGAATGAGGGGCTATTTCTGACTGAATTGTCTGTACAATTTAAACGTGTTATAATTAAGGCAAATATAGCTATCAGTGGTCTCTTGATTTTATTGAAAAGGTATGAGATGAAAAAACGGAAATATGTCGGTGTTTTGGTAAGCGCTTTTATTGGGGTTCTTGCCATTGTGGGAGTTTATTGGAACTATAAAATGGTTCCTTCAAATGAAAATCAGGTTAAGATTGGTGCGACCTACATGACCATGAACAATGATTTTTACAAGGTATTAAACAACGAGGTTGAAAAAATTGTTGAGGAAAATAATGATATTTTGTACACTAGAGACCCTGCTTTGGACGTTGATAAACAAACGCAACAGGTTGAATCGTTTATTGAAAAGGGTGTTAATATCATTATCATCAATCCTGTTGATGCAAACAGTCAAAAATTAATAAAAGCTTTGAAGAAAGCGAAAAGAGCTGGGATAAAAATTGTTGTTGTCGATAGTCAACTATCAGATGATTCTTCAGTAGATACGACAATTGTATCGGATAATTATCAAGCTGGTGTTTTATGCGCTCAAAATTTAATGCAGACGCAATCAAGTGCCAAAATTTTGTTATTGGAACATCAAAATGCAGTATCAGCAGTAGATCGTATCAATGGATTTTTAGATACGATTGAAGGAAATGATACCTATCAAGTGGTTGACCGCAAGGATTGCTTAGGGCAAACCGAAATAGCGATGCCGCAAGTGGAATCGGTCATCGCTTCAGGGGTCGAATTTGACACGGTGATGGCGCTTAATGACCAAGTGGCTATCGGAGCTTTGGCTGCAATTGAAAATTCAAATGTGACAACATCGATTAAAATCTATGGTGTAGATGGTTCGCCAGATATGAAAAATTTATTGGCAACGACGAGTTCAATTCAAGCAACAGTAGCTCAATCGCCGTTAACAATCGGTAAACGAGCGATTCAGGCGGGTTACTCGCTATATCACAACAAATCAGTAGATAAGGAAATTGTCATTCCAGTTGAATTTATGACTAGTGAGAACGTTTCTGACTTTGATTTAGCGGGGTGGCAATGATGAAAGCTTTGAAAAATATTGATTTTGCAAAACGTGCCCTGATTATTATTAATTTCTTGGCGGTGTTATTTTATAGCTCAGTTTATTTGTCAGCTACAAAGTACATTATTGACAATGGTTTGAGTCGTTCTTTATTAGAAGAAATTAGCGTCATTCCAAGTTCACCAGAGCGAATTTTTTGGTTGTCAAATCTCTTTTTTGCAGGGCTTTTACTTGTTATTTATATCAGAAATCAAAAGTTTAAAAAAGGGACAACGGCGCGTGATTGGTTTGCGATTTTTGAGGTGCTCTTGTTGTTAGCTACCTTTGTAGCGCTGCAATTTTCCTATAACGGTTTAATTTTGCTTGTTTTTATGGATATCTTTTTCTCTTACACGGATTTTTACACGTTTCGTGAGAAAAAGTCATGGTTGCTCTTTATTGTCGCTAGTTTCGGTGCGCTTTTGCTGTCAAATTATGACGTCTTGTCGCTTCTGATTAGAACGCCTGATTTGGATGTTTATATCGGATTTTTCCCTGCAAGCACGCGTTTAGTGATTCTTTTCATCAAAAATTGTCTGGTATCGCTAAATATTATCATTTTCATTATTTCTTTAGTGACTTACATTGTTTATTCGGTGACTGAAAACCATAAGATTGAGGAAGAATTGCTCATGGCCTCGCAGGCAAATACGCGTTTGAAAGAATACGTGGCGGTGTCTGAAAAAATTACTGAGGATAGGGAACGCAGGCGTATTGCGCGTGAAATTCACGATACTATTGGTCATGCCTTGACAGGCATTTCTGCAGGAATTGATGCGGTGATTGTCTTGATTGACCTTGACCCAAATAACGCTAAAAAGCAATTGACCAATGTTTCCAACGTTGTGCGAGAAGGGATTGTTGATGTTAGACGCTCGCTGAATAAAATGCGTCCAGGTGCTCTGGAAAATCGTAGTTTAAAAGACGCTATTGAAAAAATGCTTGCCGAGTATCAAGAATTATCGCATTTGCAGATTGATTTGAATTATCAGTGGGATAATGTTGATTTTGACAAAACAAAAGAAGATGTCATTTTCCGTGTCATTCAAGAATCTGTGACCAATTCTTTGCGTCATGGACGAGCAACTGAAATTAAGATTAGTATGCTAAATAAAGATGATTACGTTTTGCTCATTAAAGATAATGGAGTGGGGAGTGAAACGATTCAATACGGTTTTGGGTTGAGCCAAATGACGGAACGCTTAGCCATTATTGGTGGTTGTGTCCAATTTTCAGGTGAGGATGGTTTTGCCACAACGATTCATATCCCTAAAATAAAAGGAGAAGAAGAATGATACGAGTATTAATTGCTGACGACCAAGAATTGATTAGAGAGTCGTTAAAAATTGTCTTGTCTGCCTATCCTGATATCGAAGTTGTTGGCGCGGTGAGTGATGGGACAGAGGTTTTGGAAGCTCTACCGACTAGCAAACCAGACGTGGTTTTAATGGATATTCGTATGCCAAAAATGGACGGTGTTTTGTGTACCAAAGCTGTTAAAGAACATTTCCCAAATACGAAGGTGATTATCCTAACGACTTTTGATGATGATGATTTTATTTATAGCGCTCTAAAATATGGTGCCAGTGGTTATTTGCTGAAGGGAACTTCGATGGATGAATTGCATGATGCGGTGGTGACGGTTAATGACGGACGTGCCATGCTAAATCCAGATATTGCCACAAAAGTTTTTAAACTTTTTTCACAAATGGCGCAATCAAACTTTGCTATCCAAGTTGATGATGCGCTAACGACCGACATTAGTAAAATGGAGTGGCGTATTATACAGCAGATTGGTTTTGGATTGTCCAATAAAGAAATTGCTGCCAAACTGTATCTGTCAGAAGGAACCGTTAGAAATTATCTATCTAGCATCCTTTCTAAGTTGAATTTACGTGACCGTACGCAGCTTGCTATTTGGGCGGTGCAGACAGGTGTCACCTTGAAATCATTTGAGGAAGATGACCATGACTAAACTCAAAAAATATTACAAATGGTTATTGCTACCACTACTAGTAATTGTCGTTGGGAGTGCTGCTTTTATTTATCATCAAACACACCAGAAAATCATTTTAAAAATCGGCATTTATGCAGGAAGTAGCTGGGATGTGCCGAATGGAAATGATTATAAAGTCATTGATACTGCGATTTCACGCTTTGAAAAATTGTACCCAAATGTCGAGGTGGTCTATGAGAGTGGTATTTCAAAGGATGATTATTCTGATTGGTTAACAGACCAGATTGTTGCAGGAACACAACCAGATGTTTTTATCGTGCCAGAAGATGACTTTAACCTCTTGTCCTCAACAGGCGTACTTGCCAAGTTAGATGAGCATATTAGTACAAGCTTTGATGATTCGATATTTTATGAATCCTCTTATAAGGCAGGAAATTATAATAATACGCAGTACGCTTTGCCATTTGAAAGCAATCCAACCATGATGTGTATTAATATTGACCTTTTGGAAAAAGAGGGAATTTCGATTCCAGATTCTGGGTGGACTTTAGAGGACTTTTACAATATTTGCAAGCAAGTGACTAAGGATACTGACGGTGATGGGGTGATTGACCAGTATGGTTGTATAGGCTACACTTGGCAACAAGCTGTCGCTGCCTATGGTGCGAAGCTATTTAACACAACGGGAACGAAAGCTTATTTTGACAGTGATGACGTGAAAAATGCCCTTTCCTTGATTACGCAACTCAATGCTCTTAGTGGAAATTATGAGGTCACTTCACAAGATTTTGACGAAGGAAAGGTTGCTTTTTTGCCAATGACTTTGGCAGAATATCGCACTTATAAGCCTTATCCTTATCATGTTGCGAAATATTCTAGCTTCTCATGGTCTTGTGTGACAATGCCAGCAAGTAGTGAGGACGGCGATGCAACGCAAGTCGCAACATCGCTTTATGCCATGTCCTTAAAAACCAAACACCGTACCTTGGCGTGGGAATTTTTGCAATTACTCTGTACCGATGAAGACATTCAACAATCAGTCTTTGATTATTCGCAAGGGACATCTGTTTTGAAAAGTGTGATGCAAAGTGACGCCACGAAAGAAAAACTAAAAGAGGATGGTTTTGGTTCAGATTCTTTGACGGTTTCAACATTAGATTCAATGCTTAGCCAAGGAATTACCCAGCCAACGTTTAAAACGTATAACACCGTACTGGAACAAGCAGACTATCTGATTAGCAAATCTATTGCCAATAACAGTATCGAGACAGATTTATTTACAATCCAAAAGACAATAGAAGACAGTTTGAAATAATCTTGATGACATCTGGAGAGTTTGATCTCCAGATGTTTTTGTTGTTTTCAAAATGACAAATGTCATATTCGAGGTGATAAATGTCATCAGAATAAAGTGACAAACGAGAGTGTGAAAACGTTTTATTTAAAGCTAAAATAAAAGGCAGATAAGGAGATAAGTTCTATGAAGTATTTACTACTAGTCAGTCATGGAGACTTTGCGACGGGTCTCAAAACGTCTTTGGCGATGTTTTCGGAAGATAAAATTGATCAAGTCATCGCTGTCGGTCTAAAAAATGGCAAAACAGTTGATGACTTTGAAAAAGACTTCAGACAAGCTATTTCAGGTTTAACAGCTGACGATTCCGTTGTTGTTCTTGCTGATATTATTGGCGGTAGCCTTTGACAACTGCTTGTAACGTCTTGGACGAACTCGGAAAATTGGAAAATGCTGTTGTTTTAGGTGGTATGAATTTACCAATGGCAATTACTTCTGCAGTGATGAAAGATATGCTTGAGGGCGATGATTTTGTACAAGCCGTTTTGCCAGAAGCTCAAGCGGCTCTTCAAGAATTCAAAATCACTTCAGATGATGATGACGATGATATTTAAAAAAGGAGATAAAAAATGACTGTATCATTTGTACGTATTGATGACCGCATGATTCATGGGCAAACTGTAACACGTTGGGCAAAAGAATACCCTTGTGACGGTTTGATTGCCGTAAACGATGCTGCTTCAAAAAACAAAGTTTTAACCCAAGCTTACAAAGGAGCTTCGGACAAGAAAACCTTTGTTTGGTCGGTAGATGCTTTTGGACAAAAATCTCAAAAAGTATTGGATTCTGACACGCGCTATTTTGTGATTACCAAGAATCCAATTGACATGAAAAAAATTCTGGTTGACCAAGGTTTTGTTCCTAGTGATGTAAAAGAAATTATCGTTGGTCCGTGTAATGACCGACCAGGTGCTGTCAAACTTGGGAATAATCAATCTATCACCCAAGAAGAAGCAGATGCCCTTGAAGCAATTGAAAAAGCTGGATACAAAGTGAAATTCCAATTATTGCCAGATGTTTCAATCGGTTACTGGTCAGATTTCAAATCAAAATTTGGTTATTAATTTATTGTTACTTAGCAGCGAATAAAGTGAGTTGGCATAGCTATTTTTGATGCCAAAACTCGTTTGCGCTCTTTGTATCTTGTTAATTGAACACGAGCTGCGAGCTGTGTCAAAAAGATAGTTTCTCCTAGAGTCTAGCGACTCTTCGTCAAAACTCCTATTTTCCCTTTGCTCGCTGACGCTCTTTGTATCTTAGTATAGGAGATGTATTATGACAATTTCTTGGTTTCAAGCAGCTTTGTTAGGGTTGTTTGCATGTTTGTCTTCAATGCCAGGTCTTGGTGGTACAACCATTGGTAACTATACGCTTGGTCGTCCTCTTGTCGGTGGCCTTGTCTGTGGACTTATTCTTGGCGATGTTAAAACAGGAATCATTTGTGGTGTTGCTATGCAGTTGGTTTACATTGCCCTTGTAACACCTGGTGGTACTGTTTCAGCTGACGTGCGTGCGGTGTCTTATATCGGTATTCCTTTGGCAATGGTAGCCATCCATTCTCAAGGTTTATCAGCTGATTCAGCTGATGCGGCTAACTTGGCTAAATCAATGGGTACGCTTGTTGGTACTGTCGGTACGGTTCTTTTCTACGGAACAGCAACCATGAATCTTATTTGGCAACACATTGGTTGGCGTGCGGTAGAAAAAGGTCAATTTAGAAAACTTTATCAAGTTGACTGGCTCTATCCATGGGTATCACATTTTGTATTCTCATTTATCCCAACATTGGTAATGTGTAAACTTGGTGCGACTGCTGTTACAGCAATGAAAGATGCACTTCCAATGGATGGTATTCCAATGAAAACCCTCTTTACAGTAGGGGCTTTGTTACCATGTGTCGGAATTGCCATTCTTTTGAAACAAATTGTTGAAAAAGTGACTGACTTTATTCCATTCTTTGTTGGTTTTACTTTGGCAGCTTCACTTGGTTTGAATTTGGTCTCATGTGCAGTGATTTCATTAATCTTTGCCGTATTATTCTATGAGCTTGAAATGGTTAAAACTGTAAGAGCAACAGCCACAGCAGCTGATGACTTTGATGACGATGATGAGGAGGATATCTAAAATGGCTCAAAAGAAATTAACAAAGAAAACCTTGATGAAATCTTTCCATCATTGGTATTATGGTAACCTTACTTGCTTCTCACAAGAGCATATGCAAACCTTTGGTTATTTGACATCAATGCTTCCAATCGTGGAAGAATTGTATGACAATAAAGAAGACCAAGCGCGTTCAATGCAAACTTACACAGCTTTTTTCAATACAGAACCTCAGCTTGGTTCACTCATTGTCGGAATCACAGCAGGTCTTGAAGAAGCGCGTGCTAATGGTTCTGAAGAGGTTGATGACGAAACCATTAACGGACTTCGTGCAGGGCTTATGGGACCCGTGGCTGGTATCGGTGACTCACTTGTTGTTGGAACTTTGATTCCAGTTATTTTAGGGATTGCCCTTGGTCTTTCAACTGGTGGCTCACCAATCGGTGCCGTTTTCTACATTGTCGTTTGGAACTTGTTAGCTTATCTCGGTATGAGATTTGCCTATTTTAAAGGTTATGAACTCGGTGATAAAGCTGTTGAATTTCTCGTCGGTGCTCAAGGTCAAGCCATTCGTAAAGCCGTTTCTATCGTTGGTGGTATGGTTGTCGGTGGTGTTGCTGCCACTTGGGTATCTGTCCAAACATCATTCCAACTTGGTAGTGCTAAAAATCCGTACTTGGTTCTTCAAGATAAATTAGACGCTGTTTATCCAGGTTTGCTAACAGCAATCTTCATCGTCTTTTGCTGGTGGCTAATGGCTAAGAAAAATATCTCACCAATTAAAGTCATGCTATTACTTGTCGTTATTGCCTTTGTTGGTGTTCTCGTTGGATTCTTCGATCCAGGTTTGTCTTACTAACACGCTTTAGAAATATCAACCTTACTAGGGCTTTCTTGCGTATCATATCAATCAAAAGAGGAAAAATTCATGACAAAATCAGAAGTGCTTAATGGTTATCAAACAGAAATAGCCTACCAAAAACATATGATTGAAAATCTCGGACGTTGGCTAACTTTGCTCTTTTTAGTAGCAAGTATTGGATTTTTGCTAGTATATTTCTTTCGTCAAACAAATCTCATTTTATCTATTCTTGCTACGTCCTAGCTTTTGTCGGTGTTTCGGGAATGTTGCTTTTTGGTTACGGCATTTACCGTGGCAAACAGAATGTCGCCAAACTCATTGATGATTTTGAAATGAAACTCCAATCCTTTTAAATATAAATTCCTTTAAAGATACCTTTTTAATCTCATTACAATACTTATTTCAAAAACAAAAAGTTTCTAGTACATAATCTCTTTGCTAGGGACTTTTTTAATAACTCTTTTTTCTGAATTTTAAAAATATATTGACAGAAAGCAAAAATAAGGGTAAACTGTAAACAATCAAAAACAATGATAGTAAGCTATGTGAAATGTCTCATGGTTTACAACTTAACAGGAGGAAATATGCTGAAAAAGGCGTCTGTAATGACTGAAAAACTAAATCATTACTATTACTTTAGTTTCTTTAGATAGACGTTTGTAGCCAATCATGGATGCAACGTCATACCGTTTGTATCTATGAAGCTAAAGCATTTTACTGTTGAGAAAAGCCGATTAGATACTTTGAGTTCTAATTGGCAAGTAAGATATGTTTTTACGCATGTATTGGAAACCAGTTAGACTTTTGAGCCTAGCTGGTTTTATTTATTGTGGCTGATGTAGAACTAGGCAGTTCTAATATTGAGAAAGTTTTCCAATTTCGACAGCAAGATTGGGAGCAAGAAAAGCGGAGGTAAGTAGTATGAAAAGAAACATGGCAACTATTATGGTTTTGATGTTAGCTGTGCTCACATTATTTGGATGTTCATCATCAAAAAGTACTAGTGACGATGGTGTCCATATTGGGATTCTTCAGTATGTTGAACATCAATCGCTAACAGCAGCTCGCAAGGGATTTGTGGATGAATTAGAAAAAGAAGGGTATATTGACGGGGATAATATTGTCATTGATTATGAAAATGCACAAGGTGACCAGTCAAATTTACAAACCATTTCAACCAATTTGATTGCTAATAATGACCTTGTTTTAGGGATTGCAACACCAGCCGCACAGACCTTGGCTAATCTATCAACCGACGTTCCAGTCTTGTTTACAGCAGTTACCGACCCAGTATCAGCAAAATTAGTTGATTCAATGAAAAATCCTGGGGGTATTGCAACAGGGACAAGCGATATGTCACCTATTTCAAAACAAGTCGAATTATTACAAAAAGTTATGCCGAATGTAACAAAAGTTGGCATCATGTACACGACAAATGAACGCAATTCCGAAGTTCAAGTTGAAGAAGCAAAAGAAGCGTTTGCTAAGGCAGGTATCGAGGCCATTACCAAAGGTATTTCATCAACGAACGATGTTCAAGATACCGCTAAAAGCCTGATGAGCCAGACAGAAGTTCTATTTATCCCAACGGATAACATGATTGTTAGTGCTATCTCGCTCATTACAGAATTATCGAAAGAAACAAAAATCCCAGTTGTCGGTGGTTCAGCAGATGTTGTGGAACAAGGTGTCCTTTTTACGTACGGTGCCAATTACGAAGCCCTTGGTCGTCAAACGGCAAAATTAGCCATTCGTATCCTTGAAGGTGAAGATGTTAGTGATGTTGCTGCGGAATATCCAGAGACGCTAAACGTCGTTACTAATGATGAAATGGCTGAGACTTTAGGAATTGATTTAAGCAGTATTGAGAACGACACGACAGAATCGTCTTCTGATACGACCGAAACAAGCACATCAGCAAGCTCAAGCACAACGAAAACCAGTTCATCAAGCACGTCAACACAAACGTCAGATTCATCAAGTACGAACGGTTGGCTTGATATTGTTTTATCGGCAATTTCACAAGGTCTTTTGTGGTCAATCATGGCAATTGGTGTCTTTATTACTTTCCGTATTTTAGATATTGCTGACCTTTCTGCCGAAGGCTCATTCCCACTCGGGGCAGCTTCAACAGCGATTATGATTGTCAATGGCATTAATCCCTTAATTGCTACTATTGGTGGTTTTGTGGCAGGAATGGTTGCTGGTGCAGTGTCTGGTTTCATGCACACCAAGATGAAAATTCCAGCTCTGTTAACAGGGATTATTACCCTTACGGCACTTTATTCTATCAATCTTTTGGTGCTAGGTAGTGCCAATGTTTCGTTAGCAGGTCAAGAAACACTCGTGACCTTAATGACGTCAGCACTTAACTTGTCGAAACTATATGCTGTGATTTTGATTGGTGTTATCTTTGTCGCATTAGTCATTATCTTGCTGGTGGTTCTGTTAAATACGCAAGTCGGTCTCGCGCTTCGTGCAACAGGTGATAATATTGCTATGGGTGAAGCTAATGGTATCAAGGTTGACCGCATGAAGATTTTGGGTTACATGATTTCAAATGGTTTGATTGCCCTTGCTGGTTCACTTTTGGCGCAAAATAATGGCTACGCGGATATGAATATGGGAACAGGTACGATTGTTAATGGTTTGGCATCTATTATCCTTGCTGAAGTTATCGTGAAATATTTGCCACTTGGCAACGTCTCTGGTCAATTGTTCTTGGTTCAATCTTATATCGTCTGGTGCTTGTTATCATTCTAGCCATGAATGTCGATGCGCAAATGCTCAAATTAGCGTCAGCGATTCTGCTTGCCTTGATTCTCTATGTTCCAGAAATTCGCAACAAACTTCATATCAAACCCTCAAAAACATTAACTCCAGGAGGTGAAGATTAATGGCACTTTTAACATTATCAAATATTCATAAAACCTTTGAAAAAGGAACTGTTAACGAAAATCACGTTTTGCGTGGCTTAGATTTAGACATTGAACAAGGTGATTTCATCTCTGTCATTGGAGGAAATGGTGTGGGAAATCAACACTTATGAATTCCATTGCTGCGTCGTTGACATTGACGAAGGAGACATTCTTCTGGAAGGAGGATCTATTCGTAAAGCTTCTGTTGCCGCACGTTCAAAAGATATTAGCCGTGTATTCCAAGACCCACGAATGGGAACAGCAACCAATTTAACGATTGAAGAAAATATGGCGATTGCTTACCGTCGTGGTAAAAAGCGCAGCTTCTTCAAAAAATCTGTCACCGAACAAGAACGTGAATTGTTCAAAGAAACGTTGACAGAACTTGGTTTAGGACTGGAAAATCGTATGAAAACAGATGCGGCTTTCTTATCAGGTGGTCAACGCCAAGCACTAACGCTTGCTATGGCAACCTTGGTACGCCCCAAAATTCTTCTCTTAGATGAACACACAGCAGCCCTTGACCCAAAAACAAGTGACATGGTTATGCATTTAACGAAAAAAATCGTTGAAGAACAAGAGCTAACAACCCTAATGATTACTCATAATATGGAACACGCTATCGAGTATGGTAATCGTCTTATCATGCTTTATCATGCAAAATCGTGGTTGATGTTCGTGGCGATGAAAAGAAAAACCTCACCGTTGCTCAACTCATGGACCTCTTCCACAAAAATAGCGGTCAAGCCCTAAACGACGATGCCCTAGTGCTGGGGTGACATAGATTAATTGAGAAAAATTACTTTCATAATAGGAACAATTTCAACTCAGTTTTCTTTTTCTGAGAATTAGTGTTTTTTTCTTGACTATTTATGATCAAGTGTTAGAATAGTTTTTGTAGAAATTAGCACTCGTTACATTAGAGTGCTAAAAAAGAATTTAGCTCTGCTATTTTCAAACAAAAATTAAGAGATAATTGGAGGCAAAAGCATGTTAAAACCATTAGGTGACCGTGTGGTCTTGAAAGTTGAGGAAGAAAAAGAGCAAACAGTTGGTGGTTTTGTCCTTGCTGGCGCAAGCAAAGAAAGAACTCAAGTAGCAACTGTTGTAGCAGTCGGTGACGGTGCTCGTACCTTGACAGGTGAACTGGTAGCGCCAAGTGTTGCAGCAGGTGATAAAGTCATTATTGAAAACGGTGTTGGAATTGAAGTCAAAGACGACGATAACACAGTAACTATTGTTCGTGAAGCAGATATTTTGGCTATTCTAGCATAAGAGAAATTGTGCTATTAATGTTTATTTAGAAAATTTATCAAATAGAAATAAAATAGAGGAAACTAATCATGGCAAAAGATATTAAATTTTCAGCAGATGCACGTGCAAGCATGATGCGTGGTGTGGATATTTTGGCAGATACCGTTAAAGTAACTTTAGGTCCTAAAGGTCGTAACGTGGTTCTTGAAAAATCATTTGGTTCACCACTTATCACAAATGATGGTGTGACAATCGCCAAAGAAATCGAATTAGAAGACCATTTTGAAAATATGGGAGCTAAACTTGTATCAGAAGTTGCTTCAAAAACAAACGACATCGCTGGTGATGGTACAACAACTGCCACAGTATTGACGCAAGCTATCGTTCGTGAAGGTCTTAAAAACGTTACTGCGGGTGCAAACCCAATTGGTATCCGTCGTGGTATCGAATCAGCTGTTGCTGTTGCAGTTGACGAATTGAAAGCTATTGCTCAACCAGTTGCTAATAAAGAAGCGATTGCTCAAGTTGCTGCGGTTTCATCACGTTCTGAAAAAGTTGGTGAATACATTTCAGAAGCTATGGAAAAAGTTGGCAACGACGGTGTTATCACTATCGAAGAATCACGTGGTATGGAAACAGAACTTGACGTTGTTGAAGGTATGCAATTTGACCGTGGTTACCTTTCACAATACATGGTTACTGACAATGAAAAAATGGTTGCTGACCTCGAAAATCCATACATCTTGATTACAGATAAGAAAATCTCAAACATTCAAGATATTTTGCCACTTCTTGAAGAAGTGCTTAAAACTAGTCGTCCACTTCTTATTATTGCGGATGATGTTGATGGTGAAGCTCTTCCAACACTTGTGCTTAACAAAATTCGTGGTACTTTCAACGTTGTAGCTGTTAAGGCTCCTGGATTTGGTGACCGTCGTAAAGCAATGCTTGAAGATATTGCCATTTTAACTGGTGGTACTGTTATCACAGAAGACCTTGGTCTTGATTTGAAAGATGCAAACATGACAGCTCTTGGACAAGCTGCTAAAGTAACTGTTGATAAAGATAGCACAGTTATTGTTGAAGGAGCTGGTGAGGCTTCAGCTATCGCTAATCGTGTCAATGTGATTAAATCACAACTCGAAGCAACGACATCAGAATTTGACCGTGAAAAATTACAAGAACGTTTGGCTAAATTAGCTGGTGGAGTAGCTGTTATCAAAGTTGGTGCAGCGACAGAAACAGAATTGAAAGAAATGAAATTGCGTATTGAAGATGCGCTTAATGCCACACGCGCTGCCGTTGAAGAAGGTATTGTTGCAGGTGGTGGTACAGCACTTGTCAATGTCATTTCAAAAGTTGCTGAACTTGAACTTGACGGTGATGAAGCAACTGGTCGTAACATTGTTCTTCGTGCTCTTGAAGAACCGGTTCGTCAAATTGCATTCAATGCTGGTTACGAAGGTTCAGTTATCATCGAACACTTGAAAAACTCAGAAGTTGGTACAGGATTTAACGCTGCCAATGGTGAATGGGTAAACATGGTTGAAGCAGGTATCATTGACCCTGTTAAAGTAACACGTTCAGCCCTTCAAAATGCCGCATCAGTTGCAAGTCTTATTTTGACAACTGAAGCCGTTGTGGCTAATCATCCAGAACCAGCTGCACCAGCGCCAGCAGCTCCAGGTATGGATCCATCAATGATGGGTGGCTTCTAAGCTAGATAAATGATTATTAAAAATAACGAAAACTCCTCAAATTCTGAGGAGTTTTCATTTGCCTTGAAAGCAATGTCTTTATTTAAGAGTTTTATAACAAAATTTGATATAATAAGGCAAGTATAGATAACGTGAAAAAGAGCTAGCGCTCATTAATTATGGAGAAAAATGATATTGAACGAAAAAGAATTAATGAATTTAGGTGAACTTTATCGGGAACTCAGAGTGGCGCGTGGGCTGAAATTAAAAGATGTGGCACGTGGCAATGTGTCTCTTTCACAATTATCAAAATTTGAAAATGGGCAAACAATGTTAGCAGCTGATAAATTGTTAGTAGCTATTTCTGGTATTCACATGAGTTTCGCCGAGTTCGGGCATGCTTTAAATCATTATCAAGAAAGCCCCTTTTTGCTGTTGGTAAACAGATTGCAAAATTACAGTTAAAGGGTGATGTTGAAGGATTAAAACAATTGCTGAACACTTTGGAAGATACGGAAACATTTGACACCTATAACCGGCTAAATAGGATAGATGTCGCTAGCGCTATTCATTCACTAGACCCAAATTATGAAATCGCCGATGAGGACAAGAAGTTTTTGACAGACTATCTTTATGGTATAGAAGAATGGACGGAGTATGAGCTGTACATTTTTGGAAATACAATGGCTATTTTGTCAGATGCAGATTTGATTTTCTTAGGGAAAGCTTTTGCAGAACGTGATAAGTTTTATTTATCGTTGCCGCAGCATAAAAAAACAGCAGAGCTAACCTTTTTAAATATCATCTTTGCGCTAATTGATCGCGAAGAGTTTTATTACACCACTTTTTTTATTGATAAACTGGAAAAATTATTAAATTATCAAGATATGTTTGCGATTGTTGTTTTAAATTTCTTAAGGCAAATTCTAGCTTATTTAAAAGGCGAAATAACAACGACCGAACCAATGGAAGAATATATTGAAATGGTAGAAAAACTAGGTAACCCTACAACTGCTTTGGTGTTAAGAGAACGGTTAGAAGCATTTTGCCTAAAAGACAAGAAAAGAGCAGATAAACAACCACCGCTAACCTAATAGTGGATAATTGTTATCTACTCTCTGTGTTCGGAAATAGTTGGCACTAATTAAAATGGCCAAATTCTAAAAGTTAGAAGAACAGCTGCTACAGCAATCAATTTTTTGAGCATAACATTACCTCCCTTTTCTATTTATTATAGAATAAAATAAGAAAAAAAGCTGAAATTCTCAAATATGAAAAAAATATTTTTAAATTTTCGTATTTGAGAATTTTTAATATCGGTAGTTTTCTATGTTATATTATATCCATAAGTATTTTGATTAATGCTTAATGGAACCATGTCATTCTTATATGTAAGAAGTTTCAAGTATGAAAATCAATTGATTGGGAGCTTTTGATTTTGGGAGCATACTCGAAAACCAAGATATTGTTCTAAGGGAATTGGACTTTCCTAGGAGAAAATTAGCAGAATTGCTAAATAAGACTTGAACAATGACCGGTTCAAGTTAACAAATCATACCTTTTTCAATTGAGTGACACCATCTGTAGTATTCGTAGTAGTATTATTTACTCAATTACAAATTAGTATATCCATGAGGTATGATAACATTAAGAACGGTTTATAAGGTTTGTTTTAGACATGATTGTTCACCTATAAAAGTACTGATAGCTAACCTAGACATCCTCGTAGACCTTATATTTATTTGATACCGTATTTTCGGTTGGGGGCAGCTGAAAATATGTTGGTGCAGCTTGATGACTGATTACCTTCTGAAAAGACTGATAAGCTACACTAAAAACTTAAAGAAAAAGCGAACTTTTTGATTTGGTGGGGTTCGTTTTTCTTTTGCATCAATTTTTCCACGAAGCATTAAAATGGTCGAAAAATAATAGAAGGTGTAGTATACTAAAAGCAACAATAACAGTTTACTCGTGAGTGTAGGAGTTTTTGAGGTGAAAGGGGTAAGCTTATGTTCTTTTGGTTAGGTGTTGTTGGTGCTGTTTTGGGTGCTATTTATATTGTTAGGAGTGATAATAAAGATGATTTTTGACTAATGGCGGCTTTTTGAGTCGTTTTTTCTGTTTTTTACTGTAATGTGGTGTGGCTATTTTGTAACAAGAAGTTAAAGAATTTTTGATATAATATGTGAAATAGTAAGAATAATGGAGAAAAGTCATGAAAAAGATAAAAAGCATTTTAAGATTAAAAAAAGTTTGGATACCTAGTCTTATTTTAGGACTTGCTTTGGTACTATTTTTGGTGTGGGGGAGTTTTCATTATTCAAAGAAACATTTGATTGAGGAATATGTCTCCGCTTACCGTCAGTCTGGCGATACGTTTGAAAATATCAAGGGGTATGTCGTCTGGTCGGATACCAATCAACAAGTGACGAATGACCAAGCGCAATATACGATGTTTACAAAGCTTTCTAAAAGTGAAGCCCAAAAACTGTCAGAGACGCTAGAGAAGGCAGACAGTTCGGATGATTCCTACATTAAAAAAGTGGGGCGAAGATTTCTCTTTTTCCCCGCTTACCGAGTAGCTTTAAAACCAATGAGTTTAACCATTAAGACAAATATTAATCAGGTTGATGTTCTTTTAAACGAGAAAAAAGTAGCGGTTAGTGATTCGGAAGATTATACGCTGACACTTGAGCGTTTACCAATTGCGGATTATACGGCGAGTATTTCAGGCACTTACAATGGGAAGTCAGTAGAGCTAAGTAAGGCTTATGACGGTGAGAATAGCTTGTTGGATTTGACTGTTAGTTTTAAAACATTCAAAGTAACAAGTAATTTGACTGACGGTGAGCTTTATTTTGATGACACACGCATTGGGACTTTGTCAAATGGTGAGTATGATGTGAGTGATTATCCTTTGACGGATTCTGCGCAAGCTTATGTTAAAAAGAATTATTCAGACGGAGAATTGACATCACAAAAGCAGGCTCTTTCTGGCATTTCTGATGGTGATACGGTGGATTTAGATGCTGAAAATCTCTTAGATGAAGCAAGTGCTGGTCAGATTCTTGTGTCAGCTTTTGACCAATTGATTTCGTATTTAAGCACGGGTCAAGATTCATCAACTGTCTCTACGGTATTTGAAGATGGAGCGAATAATGAGTTTTATAAAGGCTTAAAAGAGAGCATTAAGGCGAAAATGCAGACAGATACTCGTAAGGCGTCAAGTCTGACTGTGCCAGCCATCACGCTGACGAGTCTGTCTCAGATTGGCAAGGAGTCCTATCTCGTTAACTTTTCAGCAACTTATGATTTTTATTATGATAAATCAACAGATAGCGAGAAAAATACATCTGGTGATGTTATTCAGACCTTGGAAGGCAAGATGACCTTGAAAAAATCAGGTTCAAGCTATGTTGTGGCTAATTCTGGGCAAAAAAATATCACCGTGACAGGTGAGAATAATCAAGTAAAATCAGATTCAGTCTTCCCAGAAAAAATTTTGGGAACATGGAAGGTTGATGATAAGGATAACATCATTTTCAAGTTTGAGGCTGACGGTATGATTACTAAAACAACGAAAGATAACGAAGTCAAAACAGCAAAAGTTACTAAACTTGAAGAAGAGGGGGATAATATTTATCGTTATGTTTACGATGACGGTACCGATACATCAGCCTTTATTACTAGCGGTATTGGCGGTATCGGTGTCAAATATGCCTTCGGTATTAAAATTGATGGGTCACATTTGAAATTAGTCCTTTGGCAAACTGGAACAAATGACGATTTTGATTACAGTAAACCACTTTACGGCAACACATTAACGAAAAAATAGAAAGTTATTCTGTTTAACAGTTGAAAAGCGCACAAAGAACGGCACCCCAAAAGTTAGACACAAAATCTAACGATTGGGGTGCTTTTGTTTTATGATAAGCCTGCTTCAAAGGTTTGCGATTTGGCTTCAACGCTGATTTTTTCAAGGGTAAATGGGTGGGTGAAACTTAATTTGTGCGCATGTAGCATAAGACGTTTGGCAGGGATTTTGCTATAAAGTGGGTCGCCGATAATGGCATGGTTGTGAGCTGATAAGTGCACACGAATCTGATGCGTGCGTCCCGTCTTTAAGCGGCATTTGACCAGAGTTCCATTTGGAAAAACTTTGAGTCGGTCAACGATGGTTAAGGCAGTTTGCCCATTTTTGCGGTCAATCACGCGCTTTCTACGGTCATGACGGTCGCGCCCAATTTTATCTTGAAAGACTTGGTGTTTGGGTTCGAATTTTCCTTGCACCAAAGCCCAGTATTCGCGAGCAATGTCTTTGTTTTCTAGCAGGCGATTGAGGATTGGCAAAACAAAAGGATTTTTGGCAAACATGACAGCTCCGCTAGTTTCCATGTCTAAACGGTGAATCACATAGCACGTTTGTCCGACATAGGCAGAGACGTGGTTAAGCAGAGCAATTTCATTGGGTTCGTTGCCATGGGTTTTCATGCCTTCTGGTTTGTTGACGATGATGAGGTGCTCGTCTTGGTAAAGACAATCAACCAGCTCAGCTTGTCCAAAAGGAATCTCTTTTTGGGGATAATCGTCATCATCAAAAATTAAATGAATCGTGTCACCAGTTTTGACCAAACTTTGCCAATTAATCATTTCTCCGTTGATAAGAAGATGTTTTTTAGTGCGCAAGAAGTGGCGAATTTTTCGTGGAATGAGCAAATGCTCCTCTAAAAGTTCTTTGACCGTGCAGTCTGGATAAGAATTTTTAAGCGTAAATGATAAAGTCATAGCTCTATTATAGCATGACTACAAGTTAAAACGCACCTTGTTTGGTTGCGTTTGGTAGTTTATTTTTTGTCGTTTTCATGCAACCAATCGTGGTATTGTTCCAACAAATTAACTGCCATTTGAGTTGCGACTGCTATTGAATAGGCTTCAGTGCCTTCGGCCTCGCTTTCAGAAACTTCAATTTTTGTTTCATCATAAACGGCTTTTAAACTTTCGTGTGACAATGTTTTTTTAAATGCTTCAAATCCTTTGTTCATCGTGAAATCCTTTCTAATAATCGTAGAAGTATTGTGGGAATGAGTGGCTGTTTGAGACCAGTTGTGCCTATTTCTCTATGCTTTTATTTTATCACAAAAAGACTAAAATGAAATGAAAACGTTGTATTATTTAAGAAATCCCTTTATCTCTGACGATTTTAAAAGAAATTGATATAATGTAGCTATGACAAAATTAAAAATGATTAAAGAAAAAATTCTTTCTTTGTTTAACGACATCAAGGAGAGAATATCTTCTCACAATCACAGTAAGCGTAACTCATCTGAGGAGGAGTTATCAGGTGCTACTGTCAATGAATTTGAAACAGACAAAACGGAAGAGAAAGAAGCAACACCAACGTATCAGCGAAGCAAAGGACACCACAAAAAGGCGAAAAAATCACCTGCTTGGGTGCAAAAAATCTCTCGCTTCATGCCCTCCACCAAAAATCCAATCCGACGTTTCTGGCGTCGCTACCGTATCGGAAAAATTCTGCTTATTTTAACGGGAATTGGTGTTTTAGCGATTGGTTCTTACCTTTACTTTGTCGCCAAATCAACGAATGTTTCGGATTTGCAAGATGCTTTGAAAGCAACAACTGTCATTTATGACCAAAATGGTGATCAAGTTGGTTCGCTTTCAGGTCAAAAAGGAACGTATGTCGAATTAGACGCTATTAGTGATAACATGAAAAATGCGGTTATTGCAACCGAGGACCGAACTTTCTATGAAAATAGCGGGATTAATTATTCACGTTTTTTCTTGGCTCTGTTCACCTTTGGGCACTTTGGTGGTGGTTCGACAATCACCCAGCAATTAGCTAAGAATGCTTATCTGAGTCAAGAACAGACAATCACCCGAAAAGCCAAGGAATTTTTCCTCGCGCTCGAGTTAACCAAAAAATACACCAAAGATGAAATATTGACCATGTATCTGAACAATGCTTATTTTGGAAATTCGGTCTGGGGGATTGAGGACGCAAGTCAAAAATATTTTGGCACTAGCGCAGCAAATTTAACCATTGAACAATCAGCGATTCTTGCTGGGATGTTGAAAGGTCCTGAAATTTACAATCCTTATTATTCTATTGAAAATGCGACAAATCGCCGTAATACGGTTCTAAATGTTATGGTTGATGCCGGTAAAATCACGCAGGAAGAAGCTGATGAAGCTGAGCAAGTTGATATTTCCAGCGAGCTTAACGATACCTATACAGGGACTTCTGATGATTACCAATACGCTTCTTATTTTGATGCGGTTATTCAGGAAGCTGAGGAAACATATGGCTTATCAGAAGATGATATTGTCAATAATGGTTATAAAATTTACACAGAGCTTGACCAAAATTATCAAGCCAATATGCAGGCTGTTTTTGATAATACTTCTTACTTCCCAACATCAGATTATGACGGTGAAAGCGCCCAGGGTGCAAGTGTTGCTATGGATCCATCAACGGGGGCTGTTCGTGGTTTGGTAGGGCGTGTTAGCTCAACCTCTGCAATCTTCCGAAGTTTCAATTATGCGACACAAGCATCACGTAGCCCTGGTTCAACCATCAAACCTCTGGTGGTTTATTCACCAGCAGTTGCTTCAGGTTATTCAATTACAACTGAATTGCCAAATACGGTTCAGGACTACGATGGCTATGCACCAACAAACTATGGTGGCATTGAGACAGACGATTTGCCGATGTATCAAGCATTAGCTAATTCTTACAATATCCCTGCCGTTTACCTATTAAATGAAATTGGTATCAGTAAGGGAATTGGTTACGGTAAGAAATTTGGTCTCAACATGGACAACGTCAACGAGGAATTGGGTATTGCACTCGGTGGTGGTGTCACAACGAATCCACTTGAAATGGCGCAAGCCTATTCAACCTTTGCTAATGGTGGTGTGATGCCAAAAGCTCATTTGATTACCAAAATTGAAAATGCTAGTGGTGATGTGATTGCAGAATTTAAACAGTCCAATAAACGTGTCATTAGTCAATCCGTAGCAAATAAGATGACAAGCATGATGCTTGGAACATTTTCAAACGGCTCTGCTATTAACGCTAATGCTTATGGTTATACGATGGCAGGTAAGACAGGTACCGTGGAAGCAAGCTTCAATGAAGACTTGACAAGTGACCAATGGGTAATTGGCTATACGCCTGATGTCGTTATTGCTCAATGGATTGGTTATGATTCGACTGATGAAAATCACTACCTAACCGACGCAAGTTCGGGAACGGCATCGACCATCTTTAGTGCGGTAGCAAGTAGCATTTTACCATATACGGCAGGAACAGAGTTTACCGTCGAAAATGCTTATAGCCAGAATGGATACGATTTAGTTTATAGCACCGATGATTCAACAGATACAAGCAGTAGCAGTTCGTCATCAAGCTCTGACAGTATCCTTGATAAAGTGCAAGAATCCGCACAAAACGCTGGCGACACGATTGGACGAGCGGTTAAAGACGCTTGGGATAGTTTCTCAAGTTGGTTTAACAGCCAGACGAACTAACGAACTTGCCAACTTATCAAAAACATGATAAAATAAGGACTCGGAGGCATTATGGCACAGAAAAAAGCAAGTTTAGCTTGTACAGAATGTGGAAGCCGTAACTACTCTATCGGAGTTAGTAGTAATCCAAAGCCTGTACGACTAGAAGTTAATAAATTTTGTAAACATTGTAAAAAATACACACTACATAAAGAAACACGTTAATCATTTTATGTAGCAACTGGCATTCTCAGCTTTAGAGTAATGAGCGGAGATGATAGAAAAAGGAGGCGCCCGTGGCATTCATTAAGGGAGTTTTTACGATTTTAAAAGACACAACATGGCCAAATCGTAAACAACGTTGGAAAGATTTTATTTCTGTACTTGAATATACAGCATTCTTTACCATTGTTATTTTCATTTTCGATAAATTGCTCTCACTTGGAGTGACAGATTTATTGAATCGTTTTTAAGATTGAGTTTGATTGGAGGTTTTGCAATAGCAAGCTTCTGATTGATGATTAAGTCAAAAGAAGTCTGAGAAGTCCTTTCTCAGGCTTTTTTGTGCACATTTGGCATCAATTCGTTGACAGCGCTTATTATTTTTCCTATAATAAAATAAAGAAAAACACCCAAAGAGCCTTGCGGGGCTTTTTTATAATGGAGGAAATTATGTTAGATTCATTTGATAAGGGTTGGTTCGTTTTACAAACTTACTCTGGTTACGAAAACAAAGTTAAAGAAACATTGTTGCAACGTGCGCAAACTTACAATATGTTAGATAACATCTTGCGCGTTGAAATTCCAACACAAACAGTTAATGTTGAAAAAAATGGGAAAGTCAAAGAAGTTGAAGAAAATCGTTTTCCAGGTTATGTCTTAGTTGAAATGGTGATGACAGACGAAGCTTGGTTCGTTGTTCGTAACACACCAAACGTTACTGGATTTGTTGGGTCACACGGTAACCGTTCAAAACCGACACCACTTTTGGAAGAAGAAATCCGTTCAATTCTTATCTCAATGGGACAAACTGTTGATGTCATTGACACAAACATCAAACCAGGTGATGTGGTTCAAATCATTGACGGCGCCTTTGCAGGACAAGAAGGACGTGTTGTTGAAATCGAAAACAACAAAGTGAAATTGATGATTAACATGTTCGGAACTGAAACACAAGCTGAATTGGAGCTTTACCAAATCGCTGAATTGTAATGTTTTTTCACAAGCCTAACGTGTATATTGGCTTACATTCTAAAACGCTGAACTCTTAGACGGAATTCGGCGTTTTTTGTATTTGAATGCTATTTTGATTCAATATCTTCTTTTTCGATTTCTTCGTGATAGTATCAAGCGTGATATAAAATGACGTTGTTGACTTGCTTGTTAGTGGCAATAAGTTAATCACAATAGTACAAACTATAAAAACATCGTAAATTTTTTCAATGGTTGCTAGGTTATCAGAAGGTTTGATAATATCAAAAAGCTGTTTTTTCATAAATGTTTCCCTGATGTTGTTAGGACTATTATAAACATAGCAAAAACACTCTAAATAGCATGTTTTTTGGTATAATAAGTAACAAAACGAGAAAGAACGGAGAATGAGGATGTCTGTTGGTTTAGTATTAGAAGGTGGCGGCATGCGCGGCTTGTACACCGCTGGTGTCTTGGATACCTTTTTAGATGCGGGAATTAAGGTGGACGGTGTTGTCTCGGTGTCTGCTGGCGCTCTTTTTGGGGTGAATTTTTTGTCAAAACAAAAAGGCAGAGCCTCCGTTATAATAAAAAATATGCCTCAAATCCAGGATACATGGGACTTCGTTCATGGTTGAAAACAGGAAATGTGGTCAATAAAGAATTTGCCTACTACAAAGTTCCGATGGAACTGGATATTTTTGACGAGGAAGCTTTTGAAAAATCAGGTGTACCTTTCTATGTAACAGTAACTAATTTAGCAACAGGAAAAGCTGAGTATCATAAGGTTGACAATGTCTTTGAACAAATGGAGTTACTTCGTGCGAGTTCAGCATTGCCTTTGGCGTCAAAAATCGTTGAGTGGCAAGGCAATAAATACCTTGATGGTGGTCTGTCAGACAGTATTCCAGTCGATTTTGCCAAAAGCCTTGGTTTTGATAAATTGATTGTTGTTTTAACACGTCCAATTGATTACCGTAAAAAGCCAAGTAATGGTCGTGTCTATAAACTTTTTTACAGAAAATACCCTAAGTTTGTAGAAGTCGCTTCAAAACGTTATCAACACTATAACGACACCATTGAACACATTAGCAATTTGGAAAATGAAGGCGAACTTTTTGCCATTCGCCCAAGCCAAAATCTGGAAATCGGACGACTTGAAACCAACCCCGACAAATACGAAGAAATTTACCAAATTGGCGTCAAAGATACCCAAGTAATCATGGAACAATTGAAAGATTATTTAGCAAATGACTAAATGAGCATTTGATTTGACTAAAAATTCTTCTTATCAACTGAAAACAGGCATGAAATCCCTTGTGATTTCGCCTTTTTTCTTTATTCTTTTCGTGGTATAATAGTAACCAACACTAAGAACATGGAGAATGACATGGCAACTTATAATCATAAAGAAATTGAGAAAAAATGGCAGGCCTATTGGGCTGATAATCATACGTTTAAAACAGGAACAGACGCTGATAAACCAAATTTTTATGCGTTGGATATGTTCCCTTACCCATCTGGAGCTGGTCTGCACGTAGGACATCCAGAAGGATACACTGCGACTGATATTCTTAGCCGTTTCAAACGCGCTCAAGGCTACAACGTTCTTCACCCAATGGGTTGGGATGCTTTCGGACTTCCTGCCGAACAATACGCAATGGATACAGGTAATGACCCAGCTGAATTTACAGCTAAAAACATTGCAAACTTCAAACGCCAAATCAACTCACTTGGTTTCTCATATGACTGGGATCGTGAAGTGAACACAACTGACCCTAATTATTACAAATGGACTCAGTGGATTTTCACAAAATTATACGAAAAAGGCTTGGCGTACGAAGCTGAAGTACCAGTTAACTGGGTTGAAGAATTAGGGACAGCTATCGCCAACGAAGAAGTGCTGCCTGACGGAACATCTGAACGTGGTGGTTATCCAGTTGTTCGTAAACCGATGCGCCAATGGATGCTTAAAATCACAGCTTACGCTGAACGTCTGCTCGAAGATTTAGAAGACCTTGATTGGCCAGAATCAATCAAAGATATGCAACGTAACTGGATTGGTAAATCAACTGGTGCTAACGTTACTTTTAAAATCAAAGATACGGATAAAGATTTCACCGTCTTTACAACTCGTCCAGATACATTATTTGGTGCGACTTACGCTGTTTTAGCGCCTGAGCACCCACTTGTTGAAGCTATTACAACACCAGAACAAGCGCAAGCAGTTGCTGACTACCAACACCAAGCAAGCCTTAAATCTGACCTTGCTCGTACAGACCTTGCTAAAGAAAAAACAGGTGTTTGGACTGGTAGCTATGCCATTAACCCAGTAACTGGTAAAGAAATGCCAATCTGGATTGCTGATTATGTTCTTGTAAGCTACGGTACTGGTGCTATCATGGCTGTTCCTGCTCACGATACACGTGACTGGGAATTCGCAAAACAATTTGACTTGGAAATCATTCCAGTTCTTGAAGGCGGAAATGTTGAAGAGGAAGCTTACACAGAAGACGGACTTCACGTCAATTCTGGTTTCCTAGATGGACTTGATAAAGCGCAAGCTATTGATAAAATGGTTGAATGGCTTGAAGCAGAAGGCGTTGGTAACAAGAAAGTAACTTACCGCTTGCGTGACTGGCTTTTCTCACGTCAACGTTATTGGGGTGAACCAATCCCAATCATCCACTGGGAAGACGGTACAACAACAGCTGTTCCAGAGGAGCAATTACCACTTGTATTGCCAGTAACAAAAGACATCAAACCTTCAGGTACGGGTGAATCACCACTTGCTAACTTGACTGATTGGCTTGAAGTGACACGCGAAGACGGCGTTAAAGGTCGCCGTGAAACCAATACAATGCCACAATGGGCTGGTTCAAGCTGGTACTTCTTGCGTTACATTGATCCACACAACGATGAAAAATTGGCTGATGAAGAGCTTCTCAAAGCTTGGTTGCCAGTTGATATTTACATCGGTGGTGCAGAACACGCTGTGCTTCACCTTCTTTATGCTCGTTTCTGGCATAAATTCCTTTATGATTTAGGTGTTGTTCCAACCAAAGAACCATTCCAAAAACTCTTTAACCAAGGGATGATTTTGGGAACAAGCTACCGCGATCACCGTGGTGCACTTGTGGCAACTGACAAAGTTGAAAAACGTGACGGTTCATTCTTCCACATTGAAACTGGTGAAGAACTTGAACAAGCACCAGCGAAAATGTCTAAATCACTTAAAAACGTTGTTAACCCTGATGATGTGGTTGAACATTATGGTGCAGATACACTTCGCGTGTACGAAATGTTCATGGGACCACTTGATGCCTCAATCGCATGGTCTGAAGAAGGTCTTGAAGGCTCACGTAAATTCCTCGACCGCGTCTATCGCTTGTTGACAACAAAAGAAATTGTTGCAGAAAACAATGGCAATTTGGATAAAGTTTACAACGAAACAGTCAAAGCTGTAACTGAACAACTTGAAGCCATGAAATTCAATACAGCTATTGCGCAATTAATGGTATTCGTCAACGCTGCTAACAAAGAGGACAAACTCTTTGCTGACTACGCTAAAGGATTTGTACAATTGTTAGCACCATTTGCACCACACCTTTCTGAAGAATTGTGGCAAACATTGACACAATCAGGTGAATCAATTTCATACGTTGCATGGCCAACATGGGACGAAGCAAAACTCGTTGAAAACGACGTTGAAATTGTTATCCAAATCAAAGGTAAAGTACGTGCTAAACTTGTTGTACCAAAAGATTCAAGCCGTGAAGAACTTGAAAAACTTGCCCTTGCTAACGACAAAATCCAAACAGAAATCGCTGGCAAAGACATTATTAAAGTAATTGCGGTACCTAACAAACTTGTAAATATTGTTGTGAAATAGATTTTTGATACAAGTTTGTTAGCTTTATTTCCAACCTCACCCCCTCTCCCAGAGCTTTTGAGCAGTGCCTAACAAACTTGAATCTCATGGTAAAATAATCACTATATATAACCAAAAACTCCTGTCCAATGGGTAGGAGTTTGGTTTATGAAGATGATGTCTGGTAAAACTTGGTAAAACCTCATGGTAAACGTTTACAAAAAATTAGCTAAAGAGTAAAATAAAAGAAAGAATCTAAGAAAGAGGGCAAAAAATGGAAGTCAAACAAGAAATTGTTGAGACAATTAATGGGCAAAAGGTTGAAAAATACACTATTATTAATGATAATGGTGTCCAAGTTGGTTTACTAACGCTGGGAGCAACTTGGCAAGAATTTTTAGTGCCAGATGACAAAGGAGGTCAGAAAAATCTTATCATTGGTTTTGATAAGCCAAGTGATTATCTGAAAAATCCTTTATGTGCAGGTCAATCAATCGGACGTGTTGCAGGGCGTATTAATCAAGGGAAATTTAACCTTGATGGCAAAGAAATTCAGCTACAACAAAATGAAAAAGGAAACACTCTTCACGGTGGACCTCAAGGATTTCATCAGCAAATCTGGACTGCATTTATCGAAGCTGGTCAAAATGCGCTTAGTGTGGTGATGACTTATGACGCTAAAGAGGAAATTGACCATTTCCCAGGAGATATGCAGGTAGAAGTACGATTTACGCTAGACAATGCAAATCGTTTTACGATTGTTTATACGGGCAAAAATGCTACTAAAACAACGCTTTTTAACCCAACCAACCATGTTTATTTTAACTTGGGAAATCGTCAAGATTTAAGTCAGCACACCTTCACTTTGGCAGCCGACCGTTATTTGGAGACTCGTGATGATTTGATTCCGACAGGAAAATTCATTGACGTTGCTGGCACAGCTTATGATTTTCAAACTGGGCAAAACCTTGGAGAGGCTATCGCTGATACAGGCGGGCTTGACGATGCTTTCTTGGTAAATGCTTCGCTTGATAAACCTTGTGGAGAATTGAAAGATGAGGAAAGTGGCGATTCTGTTCACCTTTATTCTGACCGTGATGCTTGGGTCGTTTACAGCATGGGTGGCATTCCTGAAGGTATTTATCCAGCGCGTGATAAGGGCAAAATGGCTAAAGAATTTGAAGCCTTAGCACTTGAAGCACAATTTCTCCCAGATGCTATTAATCATGATAATTTTGGTGACATTACCCTGCAAGCAAATGAGGAGAAAAGCTACACAATCGCTTTTGAGTATCATAAAGGATAATATCGTTTTACAAATTCAGTTAAAAAGAGATTTCTGTTTGGAATCTCTTTTTATTATTTATAATTGATTCTTGTATTATGATTGAAAAAATCCAGTCAGAGCAAAATAGTTGTGTGAAAACACACTTTGTAGTAGCATAGCGTTATACAATTCTACATACTGTATTCTAACATCGAAGTAATATAGTATGACGAATTAGAAAGGAAATGTAAATAATGATTGAAATTACATTTTTAAACGCAGGAAACCAAGAACGAGTGGTGACGTTTGACTCATACGAGGAATTCGAACGTTCACAGCAAGCTTGCTCAATCGATATTGCTGACTATTACAAAGTCACTAAGGTCGTTTATAATGGTCATGTACTGGACTATTCAGGAAATTATGGCAACTTATTTTACTACTTTTTAAAACAAGATTTAACACAGTATCGTATTTAACGACGTTTTTCATTTTTGAATAAAGACGACCAGTAGACCGTCAAAAATTTATGATAAAATCGCAACAAATCGATTTTAGAACAAGCAAAAAGCCCTAAACAAAGGGCTTTTTCTTATGATGTTTAGTCCTCCCTATAGGGCTCGAACCTATGACCCATGGATTAAGAGTCCACTGCTCTACCAACTGAGCTAAGGAAGGATAAGAAGCTGTATTGGCACCGTGATTCACGATTTGTATTGAACCCGCAATCTACAAGCAGGTGGGCAACTCGCTTCTCCTTAGTTGCTTCCGCGTGTAACGGCCTGCATACTGGAGAAAGACTACTGTTTCCCGAAATACAAATATTTAGTCGGTCAACACATTGATGTGAATTCGTATGCCACAGCAATAACCTATATATCTATAATAGCATTTTTAAAAATATTTCAAGGGCAAATCTTATTTTTTAGAAAGCGGTTTTCTTTTTAAGCATTAATGAAAACTATTAAAATGAGAAGTACCATATTATCATTATTTAGACAGTTCATCAATTCGCTCTTTGTTAGCACCGAGGGCACGTTCGTATTTCCCGGTTTGGTTAGCATCAAAATAATTTTTTTCGACTAACTTATCTGGTAAATACTGCTGTTTAACCCATTTTTTAGGATAATCATGAGGATATTTGTAGCCTTGTGCGTTTCCCAAATCTTTGCTGCCAGCGTAATGTCCGTCGCGTAGATGGCGTGGAATTGGCAAATTTCCGTTTTGATGAAGGTCGCTGATAGCCTTGTCAATCGCTGTAATGGCAGAATTTGATTTTGGTGATAAGGCAAGGTCAATTACGACGTTGGCAATTAAGATACGTGCTTCAGGAAAACCAATTCTTTGGGCAGCATCAAGGGCCGTAACCGTATGAATTTGAGCGTCAGGATTAGCAAGCCCAATATCCTCGTAAGCAATCACAGTCAGCCTGCGAGCAAGGCTTGGCAAATCACCAGCTTCAATCAGACGAGCAGCGTAGTGCAGACTAGCATTGACATCAGAGCCACGAATGGATTTTTGCAAAGCTGACAGCACATCATAGTGACCATCACCATCTTTATCCATGGTAATATAACTGCGCTGCAAGCTATTTTCAACGGTGTCAAGACTAATGTGGCGCAGCCCGTTATCATCTGCTTTGGTTGACATGACCGCTAAATCAAGCGAATTAAAAGCTGAGCGTAGGTCGCCGTTGGTTGCCGTTTCAATGAAATCAAGCGCATCGGCATCAATATCAACATCAAAATCAAATCCGCGCTCTTTATCAGATAAAGCTGTTTGCAAAGCTGTCTTTATGTTATCTGTTGACAAGGGTTCTAATTCAAAAATTTGTACCCTTGAGCGAATGGCTGGCGTCACCGAAAAGAAAGGATTTTCAGTTGTTGCCCCAATCATGATAATATTGCCATTTTCAAGTAAAGGTAGCAAGAAATCTTGCTTGGTTTTATCTAAGCGGTGAATTTCGTCGAGCAGTAGGACTAAACCGCCAGAAAATTTAGCTTCCTCGGCAATTTCTTGCAGACGCTTTTTGCTATCTGTTGTAGCGTTGAACGTCCGAAAGGCATATTTGGTTGTTCCTGCGATAGCGCTAGCGATTGAGGTCTTCCCGATACCAGGAGGACCGTAGAGAATCATTGATGACAGCATATTGGCCTCCACCATACGGCGAATGATTTTTCCTTCACCGACTAGATGTTTCTGCCCAATCACTTGGTCAATATTCTTAGGGCGCATTCGCAAAGCGAGATTATTTGGCATGGATATCCTCCAGATAATAACTGTAAACGAGGTCATCAACGTAAGTATGGTTTAGGTAAAATTGATTTTTCAAAATAGCCTCTTGTTTAAAGCCTAATTTTTCGTAGAATATGCAGGCTTTTTCATTTGATGATAGCACATGAATGAGAACTTTTTGGTAGCCGTCAGCTTTTGCTATATCAAAGAAAGTTTGGATAAGTTTGCGTCCGATACCTTGACCGCGCGTTTTTTCAGAAATGGTAATGCCAAAGGTTACCACGTGATGACCGCTAGGGAAAGGATAATAAGTATGGTAATCAAGAACACCTAAAATATCCTGATTTTCTTCAGCGACAAGATAATGTGTTCCATTTTCAAAATCTTTGATGATTTTATCCTTATTTGCAATAGGTAGTGGAGCTGGTGTGTTAATTGCATTCCATGTTTGGTTTTCTAGTATAACCACTTGTTCAACATCTTCTAGCTCCATTGGTCGTATTTGCATGTCATTTCCCCTTAAGTATGATAAAATAATTGTAACACAAAAGAAGATTGGAAGAAATTTTTAATGGCTAAATTTGGCTTTTTATCAGTATTAGAAGAAGAAATGGACAAGTACTTCACGTTTGATTATGCTATTGATTGGAATAAGAAAAATCATGCGGTGGAAGTGACTTTTATTTTGGAAGCGCAGAATCAATCTGCGGTTGAAACTGTGGATGACCAAGGTGAAATCAACAACGACGACATCGTTTTTGAAGATTATGTGCTTTTTTACAATCAAGCAAAATCAAAAGTTGATGAAGATGATTATTTGGTGACTATTCCATTTGATGCCAAAAAAGGCTTTTCACGTGAATTTTTAGCTTATTTTGCTGAAACATTGAACGACGTAGCAACCAAAGGTCTTGATGATTTAATGGACTTTTTAGCAGACGAAAATACGACTGACTTTGCGCTCGAATGGGACGCTAAAAGCTTTGAAAATGGGAAAGTAGCTCTGAAAGAAACAGAATACTTTGCCTATCCGAGGTATTGAGGTGTAATCGGATAAAACACAGGGAAGGGTTAGTTAATATCTCGAACTGAATATATTTCAAATAAAAAGCAAGAAAGGAAAAGGATAAGTGTTTGCTTTGAGCACGAACTTATGACCTTTTAATACAGATAGAAAGGAAAAAGGGGCAGGTAATTTTAAACTGAACCCGCCCGAAATACTGTGCCAAAAAGATAAAGTTCCCCTAGACGCAAGCGTCATCGGTGACTTTCCTATTTTGGTTTTGTATTTTACGGGCTTGGTATCTTAATTATGGACAAATGGCAAGAGTTAACTGTTGAGGTTTTACGTGATGCAGAAGAAGCTGCATCGAATATTTTGATTGAATTAGGTAGTCAAGGTGTGGCGATTGATGATAGTGCGGACTATTTCGGTCATGTTGGCAAATATGGCGAAGTATTTCCAGAAATCAAACAAGTGGAAACTGTTAAAATCACAGCTTACTACCCAGAAAATGTTGATATTGAGGCTGTTGAAAAAGAAGTGGCTGACCGCTTAGCGGAATTGACTGATTTTGGCGTTGATGCTGGTGATGTTCACTACGCAACGCAAGAATTGGCAGAGCAGGATTGGGCAGAAAACTGGAAAAAATATTATGAACCAACGCGTATCAGCTATGATTTGACAATCGTTCCAAGTTGGACCGATTATGAAGCTAGCGAGGGTGAGAAAATAATTCGTCTCGACCTGGTATGGCATTTGGTACAGGAACTCACCCAACCACAAAAATGAGTCTTTTTGCGCTCGAGCAAGTGCTTCGTGGTGGTGAAACGGTCCTTGATGTCGGTACTGGTTCAGGTGTGCTTTCGATTGCAAGTTCACTACTTGGGGCAAAAGACATTTACGCTTATGACCTTGACGAAGTAGCAGTGCGCGTGGCACAAGAAAATATTGATTTGAACGCTAATACTGAAAATATCCACGTGGCTACTGGAAATCTTTTGCAAGGTGTTGGCATTCAAGCAGACGTTATCGTGGCAAATATCCTTGCGGACATTTTGGTCAATATGACAGAAGATGCTTATCGTCTTGTTAAAGATGAAGGTTACCTTATCATGTCAGGCATTATTTCTGATAAATGGGATATGTTCGTAAATCAGCTGAGGACGCAGGTTTCTTCCTTGAAACACACATGGTTCAAGGCGAATGGAATGCTTGTGTTTTCAAAAAACAGATGATATTTCAGGTGTAATTGGAGGATAAATGCAACAGTATTTTGTAGCAGGACAAGCTCAAGATGTCGTTACAATCACAGATAAAGATACGATTAAGCATATGTTTAACGTCATGCGTTTGACAGAAAACGACGAAGTTGTCCTTGTCTTTGATGACCACGTGAAGCGTTTGGCAAAAGTCATTGATAGTGCTGAACACCGTTTTGAAATCATTGAAGAACTAGATAGCAATGTTGAATTGCCTGCTGAGGTGACGATTGTCGCAGGATTTCCAAAGGGTGATAAATTGGAATTTCTAGCACAAAAAGGGACTGAACTTGGTATGGCAAAGCTCTGGGCATTTCCAGCGGATTGGTCAGTGGTCAAATGGGACGGCAAAAAATTAGCCAAAAAAGCCGATAAGCTGGCAAAAATCACACTAGGTGCTGCGGAACAAAGCAAACGTAATGTGATTCCAGAAGTTACTCTTTTTGAGAAAAAAGAAGCTTTTTTAGCAGAACTTGAGCAATTTGACAGGATTTTTATTGCTTATGAGGAATCAGCCAAGGAAGGTGAGACGGCTGTTCTAGCGCGTGAATTGTCACAAATGAAAGCAGGAGAGAAAATTCTTTTTATCTTTGGACCAGAGGGCGGCATTTCGCCAGAAGAAATCGAAACATTTGAATTAAAAGGTGGTTTGAAAATCGGTTTAGGACCACGTATCATGCGCGCTGAAACCGCACCGCTATATGCTTTAGCGAGCGTTAGCTATGCCTTGGAATTGATGAAGTAGCTAGAAACCTAGGTTGTTAACAATTTATAATGGAAAACACTGTTATAGGTGTTTTCTTTTTATTTACTCATTTTTTACTGGTACTTGTGAAGGTTTTGGGTTGACAGCGCTTTAAAAAGTTTTTATTCTAGATATATACAAATTACAAATAAGGATAATATAATGGCAACAATTAAGGATGTCGCAAGGGTTGCGGGGGTATCAACGTCTACAGCTTCACGTGCTCTGCATGATAGTAGTATGATTAGCGAGGCGACTAAAAGGCGTGTGCGTCGTGCGATGAAAGAACTGGATTATTCTCCAAACTATTCGGCACAAAATCTAGTCAATCGTACAACCAATACAATAGGGGTTATTTTGCCCGTGCGAGAAAGTCAGGATTCACTTGGAAATAACCCATTTTTCATGCAAATTATTCAAGGTATTTCAAGCGTGTGTAGCGAGAATGACTACATGGTCAGCTTGGCAACAGGACGAACAGATGACGAATTGCAAAAAAATATCCAAACCTTAATTCGTAGCGGCAACATCACTAAGCTTATTTTTCTTTATTCAAGAAAAGCAGATCCAGTTTTTGAATTTGTCAAACAAGAAAAGAAGGTTTCTTGTGTCGTCGTTGGTCGTTCTTACGAAGATGCTCCGCAAAAAACGGTGCGTTTTGTCGATAATAATAATGACCAAGCTGGTAAAGACGCAACGACATTCATGTTAGCCAAAGGCTATAATCACCTTGTTTTTGCCTATACTGATATGGATGAATTAGTGCAAACCGAACGTTATCAAGGTTACTGTGAAGCCTTGCAAGAATATGATAAAAAAGGGAGTGCATTGCAATTATCACGTTTAAGTGATGAGGAGAATGCGGTGAAGTTGCAGACGTTTCTTGCTGAAAATCCTCAGACAGAAGCTTTTGTTGCCTGCGATGACATCATGCTATTCGTTTGCAACGTTTATTCAAAGATAACAACCGTGAAAATCATTATGCCATGATTGGCTTTAACAATTCATTGATTACAGAAATTGCAAGCCCTGCCTTGACTTCCGTGGATATTTTTCCATATGAATTAGGAGAAAATGCCGCTAAATTATTATTAGCTGATCCTAAAAATCTGACCGAACAAATAGTTGTTATTCCACATAAAATCATTGAACGCGAATCAACACCAGATTTGGGTTAACAGCTTTTACCAACTGAACCTCCGCTGGAGGTTTTTTTGCAAAGGAGGTGTTCTTAAGTACCCTTTTTAAAAAAATCCGGAAAACGCTTTACAAATTAGAAATACGTGTTATAATAAAATCATCAAAATAACGCAAACGTTGCGCAAAATTAAAACAAAGCTTAAATCAATTCTTTAAAGAAGTTGAAAAATATAAGTGGCATTATTTTTCATAAATTAAAGCAAATGGTTTCTTGGCAAATGGTTTAAGGAGTATTTCATGAAGAAGGCATTTAAAAATTTAACCAGCTTCGAATTTTGGCAAAAATTCGGAAAATGCTTGATGGTTGTTATTGCTGTTATGCCAGCAGCAGTTTTAATGGTTAGTATTGGGAACTCACTTCCGCTAATCAATGCAGACTCAGCCCTTCTTGCTACGGTTGGTAATGTTATTGCTCAAATCGGATGGGGAATTATCAATAATCTTCACATCCTCTTCGCATTAGCAATTGGTGGTAGTTGGGCAAAAGAACGTGCTGGTGGTGCGTTTGCAGCAGGTATCGCATTTATTCTCATCAACCTTATCACAGGTCACGTTTATGGTATTTCACTTGATATGATTGCTGATGGTACAAGTACAGTTCACAATGTTCTTGGTGGCAAAATGCTTGTAGCTGACTACTTTGTCAACGTTCTTGGTCAACCTGCTCTTAATATGGGTGTGTTTGTCGGTATTATCTCTGGTTTTGTTGGGGCAACAGCTTACAATAAATACTATAACTACCGCAAATTACCAGACGTTCTTTCATTCTTTAATGGTAAACGCTTCGTACCATTTGTTGTTATCTATCGTTCAGTTCTTGTTGGTTTGTTCATGTCTCTTGTTTGGCCAATCATTCAATCAGGAATCAATGGATTTGGTATGTGGATTGCATCTTCACAAGATTCAGCACCATTTTTAGCACCTTTCTTATATGGCACTTTGGAACGTTTGCTTCTTCCATTTGGACTTCATCATATGATTACTATCCCAATGAACTACACATCACTTGGTGGTACTTATGAAATTTTGACAGGGGCTCAAAAAGGAACAGAAGTTTTTGGTCAAGACCCACTTTGGTTAGCATGGGTAACAGACCTTATCAATCTGAAAGGGTCTAATGCTTCAGCTTACCAAGATCTTTTAACAAATGTAACACCAGCTCGCTTTAAAGTTGGGCAAATGATTGGTGCAACGGGTACACTTATGGGAGTTAGCCTTGCTATGTATCGTAATGTTGACCCTGACAAGAAGAAAAAATACACTGCTATGTTCATCTCAACGGCAGCAGCAACATTTTTAACAGGTGTTACTGAACCAATTGAATACATGTTTATGTTCGTTGCAATGCCACTTTACGTTGTTTATGCAGTCGTTCAAGGGGTGACATTTGCTTTAGCTGATTTAGTTAACCTTCGTCTTCATTCATTTGGTAATATTGAACTTTTAACACGTACGCCTATGGCTCTCAAAGCTGGACTTGGCGGTGATTTGATTAATTTTGTCATCTGTTGTATTTTATCAGGAGTTGTGATGTACTTTATTGCAGACTTCATGATTAAGAAATTCAACTTTGCTACTCCAGGTCGTAATGGTAATTATGACGATATGGATGATGACCAAGCTAGTGCATCAGCAGACGGTGCTAGTGTCTCTGCAGATTCACAAATCGTTCAAATCATTAATCTCCTTGGTGGACGCGATAACATCGAAGATGTTGATGCTTGTATGACTCGACTTCGTGTTACAGTCAAAGATGTCGCTAAAGTCGGTGATGAGGACACTTGGAAAAAGGCTGGCGCTATGGGACTTATCATCAAAGGTTCAGGTGTTCAAGCGGTTTATGGACCAAAAGCGGATATTTTGAAATCTGATATCCAAGACCTTCTTGATTCTGGCGCAGAAATTCCAACTGTCAACTTGTCAGAAGTTGAAGGAAACGATGTTACAAAAGTTTCTTATAAAGGTGTGACAGAAGATGTCAATGCAGTTGCAGATGGTGATGTAAAACCTATCACAGAAGTTAAAGACCCTGTCTTTGCTGGTAAAATGATGGGTGATGGCTTCGCTGTTGAACCAGAAAATGGCAATATTTACGCACCAGTTTCAGGTATTGTAACAAGCATTTTTCCAACAAAACACGCCTTTGGTCTATTAACAGACAATGGACTTGAAGTTCTTGTTCACATTGGTTTAGATACTGTTGCTCTTAATGGAGTACCATTCTCAGTTAAGATTACAGAAGGTCAACGTGTTAAAGCTGGTGAGCTTTTGGTGGTAGCTGATTTAGCAGCTATTCGTTCAGCAGGTCGTGAAACAACAATTATTGTTGCCTTCACAAATACAGCAGAAATCAAAGCAGTCAATTTAACCCAAACAGGAAAAGTTTCTGCTAACACACCTGTTGCCAAAGTAGAACTTTAAGCTGATATTACTCATATGAATAAGAGATGTTTAGGTTAAATCTAAATAAAAGGGAGTCTGAGACAGGAATCATGGGCTCTCCTTTGACTTGAAGGGAATAGATATGGCTAAATTTTTAACACTTAATACGCATTCTTGGTTGGAGGCAAATTCATTAAAGAAATTATTCGACTTGGCAGAAACGATTTATAGTGAAAATTATGATGTCATTTGCCTTCAAGAAATTAACCAAGATATTCGTGGACTGTTAACCAAAGAAGTTGATGGCTATGAAAAATTACCAGGAAGCCCAGCTTTGCATCGCGATAACTACGCTTTACAACTCGTGAATTATCTGAGAAGTCAAGGACGATATTATTATTGGTCTTGGGCATATAATCATATTGGATATGAAAAGTACAATGAGGGTGTTGTTATTTTATCAAAAACACCTATCAAAGTGAATGATATTCTGGTATCTGATGTTGATGACGAAACTGATTTTCACACAAGACGTGTTCTTGTTGCGGAGACGGAAATTGATCAGAAACCAATTACGGTTGTTAGCTTACACATGTCTTGGTTTGGTAAAGGCTTTGAAAGTGAATGGCAAAAGTTGGAGACAGCGCTGCTTGATTCCCCCAAACCATTGGTACTCATGGGTGATTTTAACAACCCAACGGATACTGCTGGCTATGATATGATTTTAAACAGCCCACTTGATTTACAAGACAGCCACAAAGTGGCTAAGAAAGTCCAAGGCGACCATACGATTATTGAAGACATTGACGGCTGGGAGGGCAATAAACAATCCCTCAAAGTTGACCATGTTTTCACAAGTAAAGGTATTGATATTCTATCATCAACCGTCACATTTGACGGCGGTGAGGCACCAATCGTTAGTGACCATTTCGGTCTTGCCGTTGAGCTTAACTACTAATAACACTACCTCCTAATTTATTTGTTTGTTTTTATACAATCGCTCCTGATTTCAGGGGCGATTTTAGGTGTTATGATGGATCCGCAATAATAGCATTAAAATAATCAATGATTAATTACGGAGAAAAGATGAGGGCATTCAATGTAGAAATTGAGGAAGTGCTTCAAAGAATTGTAAAAGTTGAAGCAAGAGATGAAAACGAAACTTTGAAATTGGTAAGCAAACAGTACAGTCAAGAAAACATTGTCCTAGACGAAAATAATTATAAAGGTCACGAACTTAGGGTTATATCCGAATAGAGAACGATAAAAGAGTGAACATAACATTCACTCTTATTTTTTGTATTCAATTTTTACTCCACAATTGGGCTTTTTAGGTAAGCATCAACGAGGCGTTCTGTTGCTTGGACAGAGTCAATGTGTGTGCGTTCGTATGAGTGGCTTGATTCGATACCTGCGCCAAAGAGGGCGTGTTTGACTTCGGCACCTGCACGAAGAGCAGCAGAGGCGTCACTACCATAGTATGGTAGATGTCTAATTTATATGGAATTTTATTTTCTTCAGCTAGGGCAACAAGATGTTGGCGAAGTTCGAAGTTATAAGGCCCAGAACCGTCTTTGACGCAGATTGAAACGCTGTATTCATCTGTTTGTTGGTCATCACCCATTGCTCCCATATCAACTGAAAGGTATTCGACTGTTGCAGTTGGAATGCTTGAGTTAGCACCGTGACCGAGTTCTTCGAAAGCTGAGAAGTAGAAGTGAGTTGTGTATGGCAAAGTGATATTTTGAGCTTTGTATTCTTTGAGTAATTCAATGAGAATGGCTGCTGATACTTTGTCATCCAAGTGACGTGATTTGATGAAACCTGATTCGGTAACAACCACGCGTGGGTCAAATGAGATAAAGTCTCCAACTTCGATACCAAGGGCGCGTGTTTCTTTTTCGTTGGTTACTTTTTCGTCCAGACGAATTTCCATGTTAGCTTGATTGCGTTCAGCAGTTCCAGCATCTTTGTAGACATGAACAGAAGTTTGGTGCATAAGGATTGTACCACTAATTTTTTTACCATTTTTGGCAACATGGATAGTACAATTTTCACCTTCGATAGCGTTGTAGACAAAGCCACCGATAAGGTCCATTTTAAGGCGGCCATCTGGTTTGACAGCACGAACCATGGCACCAAGGTATCAAGGTGAGCTGTGACCACGCGGTGTTTGCTGTCATCTTTACCAGTGACAGTGACCATAACGCCACCTTTATTTGTGCGGACAGGAGCGTAGCCGAAACTTTCAAGCTCAGCAATCACGTAATTCATAATGTGGCTTGTGTAGCCAGTAGGTGAAGGAATATTTGCAAGTTTTGTAATATAATCAACTGTTGTTTTCATGAATTCTCCAATACATTTCTTATAACTGACCTCATTATACCATTTTTATGTTAATTTTTAGGTATTCTTAATCAGTTGTATTTCGTTTGATTAGTTTTGGTGCGACTTCTCTATGTTGAATCGTCTGCTGTTTGCCTTTGGTTTTACGGTGTTCTTGGATTAAATCTTGTAAAATATCAAGGGCAGTTTCTGTGATTTTAGAGATGTCTTGCTTGATACTTGATAAAGGTAAAATAGCTTCGCTTGCAATTGGCGAATCGTCAAAACCGATGATTTTGTAATTATCTGGCAAGCAACCGTATTTTTGGAAAACAGCATTTAAGAAAATGTTGGCATAAGTATCATTGGCTAGGAAAATTCCTTTACGTTTGCAGCGTAGTTTTTATCGATTTCTTTAAATAACTGGGTGATGCTTTGACTGATTTCGCTGTAGTTGCTACCAAGGTCTTTTTGATAGATTTGATAAGGAATATCGCTATCGCTAGAAATGGTTTTAAACCCAGCGATACGACCATAAGCAGGGATGTCCTCATTGACGAAGTTATTGATGTGAATGAGAATATCACAATTATTTTTTATCAAATGGCTGGTTGCTTGGACCCCACCAAGGTGGTTGTCGGTATTGACGCTACTGATAAATTGCGCTTCGCGCTCGATGCTAACGATAGGGATATTGTAAGATGCTAGTTCTTCTGATGGAATCGTATGACTAAGGGTAATCAAACCTTGAATGTTGTAGGCTTGGAGTTCTTGGATATACTGACGTTCTAACTCGATATCATCATCGCCAAGGAAGACCAGGAACTTATAATGATTATCTGAGTAGCTAGTCAAAATTTGATTTAAAATGGCTGAGTAATAGTGAAGGTAGAGGTTTGGAATGATGATTCCGATGAATTCAGTCTGTCCCTTAGCTAGAACTTGAGCGATTTTATTTTCTTGGTACCCCAAATCATCAAGCGCTTTTTTGATAATGCTACGGTTTTTTTCAGTCAGTGAGTCAGGGTTGTTAAAATAGCGCGAGATTGTTGTTTTTGAAAAATTGGTATATTTTGCAATATCGGAAAAAGTGATTTTTTGTTTACTCATACAGTGTTCCTTAAGTCTTCTTTACAATCTATAGTATATATCTAAAATCCTTTTAAGTCAAAGAAGTAACCGGTTATATTTTTGGAACTTTTTTTTAAAAATGCTATTGACAAGGCAAACATTAAGGAGTAAACTTTAGATAAAGTAACCGGTTACATTACAAATAACTTTGGAGGGTGTTATGCGTAGAAGGCTCTTAAAAACATTAATGGTATCACTTTCTGCAGGGCTTTTGTTAACAGGATGCGGCAACAGTAAACCTGAAGTTGGCAGTATAAAGGGGTATGACAAGGGAGAAGAGTATCTATCAATCTGGGTTCATTCAATTGAAGATACCGATGAAGGACAGGCTTATAAAGAATCGGTCAATACCTTCAATAAAAAATACAATGGTAAATATTTTGCGGACATTGAATTTATTCCTCGAAATGATAGCGGTGGTGGTTATTCTGATAAAATCAATGCCTCTGTTATGTCTGGAGGATTACCTGATGTGTTGACGGTAGATGGTCCCAATATCGCAGCTTATGCAGAAAATGGTATTATTCAACCTTTGGCAAAATTATCGAATAAGGAAAAGAGTGCTTATCTTGACTCGATCATTGCTCAAGGAACTTATGATAATAAACTCTACGCTCTGGGAGCTGTAGAGTCTAGCGTGGGGCTTTATTACAATAAAGATATTTTAGCTGAGGCTGGTGTTAGTGTACCTGACGCTAATCACCCGTGGACTTGGTCAGAGTTTTTAGAGGTCTTGAAGAAAGTTCAACCGATTTGTGAAGAAAAGGGGGGCTATCCTTTGGATATGACTTTCCCAACGGGTGAGACAACGATTTATTTTTATGCACCATTTTTCTGGTCAAATGGAGGTGACTTTGTTGACAAGAGTGGTTTGAAAGTTGATGGCATCTTTAATTCAAAAGAAAATCTAGAAACGGTTAACTATTTTAAACAAATTCTAGCAAATGGCTACATGTCGAAAGTTGCTATTAGTAATTTATTTGAAAGTGGACGTGCGGCTTTCAAAATCGATGGCGCGTGGGAAGTTAATTCGGTTTATACAAGTTATGAACAATTAAATCTTGGTGTTGCTCCATACGTTGTTTCAGATAACTGGGATGGTGGTCGTTACACTCCAACAGGATCTTGGGCATTTGCAGCTTCTAAAACGACAAAAAATATTAAAGGGGCAACAGAATTGGTTAAGTGGATGAGTGGCGCTGAAAGTGGCGAACGTCTTTGGGATAAAACCAAGAGTTTCCCTTCAACTTACGAAGCTTACAATCATATCAGTACATTCTCCGAAGATGCAAACTATGCCGCACTTTATAACCAATTGAAAGATTATGGACATCCTCGCTCAATCACACCAGTTTATCCGCAAGTTAGTGACCGTGTTCAGGCAGTTCTAGAAGATAGTGTTCTCTCTGGTGCAGATGCCAAGGAAGAACTTAATCACGCGGTTGATAAAATCAATGCGAAATTGAAACGTTATGTTCTTGAGGAGAAAGAAAATGAAAAAGAATAAAGCTGAATCTATTATGGGGATGGCCTTCTTTGGCCCAGCTCTGGTCTTGTTATCGGTCTTCCTATTTATTCCTTTGATTTTGACGTTTGTCTTTAGTTTTACGGATTTCTTTGCATTAAATCCTAGTATGACTCACTTTGTTGGTCTGGATAATTTTAAAGAAGTCTTTAAAGATGAGACTTTCCGAAAGGCTTTCTGGAACACAGTTAAATTTGTTTTAATCATTGTTCCACTACAGGGCGGTGGAGCTCTCTTGCTAGCTTTGATTATTAACAAAGTTACCCATTTCAAGAAATATTTCAAAGTGGCTTTCTTTGTTCCGGTTGTTATGTCTTTGACTGTTGTATCAACCTTGTGGATTCAAATTTATAGCCCAGAAGGAATTCTTAATGCTATTTTAGGATTCTTTGGTATTGATGCTCAGCCTTTTATCAATAGTGCTGACCAAGCGTTACCTTCTATTGCCATCATGAGTGCTTGGCAAGGTGTTGGTTATCAAATGATTATCTTCCTTGGTGGTCTTCAAGGAATCAGCCATCACTTTATGAGGCAGCTGAAATGGACCATGCAACACCATGGCAAAAATTCAAGGATATTACTTTACCAGAATTAAAACCATTGCTTGTTTTCGTCTTAATCACAGTAACAATTGGTGCCTTTCGTATGTTGGTTCAACCAATGGTGATGACTGGTGGTGGCCCTTCTAATTCAACTTATACTGTTGTGTACGATATTTACGAAACGGGTACTGTTAACTGGGAAATGGGACTTGCTTCAACTATGGCAATTGTCTTTGCTGTCTTTGTTATCATTTTAACTGTTATCCAAAATATCTTGACCAAAGACAAGGAGGAAAAATAATATGTTAACACAAAAGCAAAAGAGATGGAGTTGGATATTTTCAATAATTTTGCTCATTTTGTCCTTGTTCTTCCTCTTTCCAGTTATTTGGATGTTGGCTAATTCCTTTAAAGGTGATGCGGCTATCACCACTGATATGAATACCCTTAGAGCTTTTGTACCACCAGCATTAACAGGTTCATTTTTTGATAATTATGTGACTATTCTCTTTGATACACAGTTTATTCGTTACATGGTGAATACATTATTTTATGCAGCGATTTTAATTGTGCTTAGTATCGTTGTTAACGGACTTGCCGGCTATGCGCTTGCTAAAATAAAATTTCCATTTAGAGATCAATGGTTATTAATTATTCTAGCTTTGATGATTGTTCCAATGGAAACAACAATCACTATTCATTTCTTGATTATTGCTAAAGCAGGGCTTTTGAACACCATGCTTGGTTATATTTTACCGATGATTGTGTCACCGTTTAATATTTTTCTTTTCCGCCAAGTCTTTGTTGGACTTCCTGATGATGTCTACGAAGCTGCTCAATTGGATCATTGTGGTCCGGTCAAATATTTCTTTACCATGGTTTTGCCAATGTCTAAATCAGTAGTTGCAACGGTCAGCGTCTTTACTTTCCTAGGTGTTTGGAATGATTATCTCTGGCCATCATTGGTATTTACATCAAGCGACTTATTAACAGCACAAATTGGTTTAAATGCGATTACGTCAAATGATGCAACAACTGTTGGTCAAACTCTTGCTGTGATTACACTTGTTACCATTCCTGTTATTATCATCTATTCATTCTTCTCTAAATATATTGTCGAAGGTGTGATTTCAACAGGATCTAAGGAAGGATAAATCTTATGAGTTTTATTGAATTTAAAAATATTACAAAAAAATATAAAGGTAATGATAAAAATTCAGTGACTGATTTTACACTGGATGTTGATAAAAAGGAATTTATTGCATTTGTTGGGCCTTCTGGTTGCGGAAAATCAACAACGCTTCGTATGATGGCTGGTTTTGAAGAAATTACTAGCGGTGATTTGTACATTGATGGCAAACGTATAAATGAAGTGGCACCAGCTGATCGTGGGATTTCAATGGTTTTCCAAAATTATGCTTTATATCCTCATATGACAGTTGAAAAAAATATCTCTTACGGTCTTAAAAATATGAAAGTACCTGCCGATGAAATCAAACAAAAAGTTGATTGGGCGATTGATATTTTGGGACTTGAAGAATATCGCAAACGCAAACCTAAAAATCTTTCTGGTGGTCAACGCCAACGTGTAGCACTTGGTCGTGCGATTGTCAAAGACCAAAAAGTTTTCTTGATGGACGAACCGTTGTCTAACTTGGATGCCAAATTGCGTATCAGCATGCGCAATGAAATCAGTAAACTTCATCGCAAATTGGGGTCAACAACCATTTATGTTACTCATGATCAAGTTGAAGCGATGACTATGGCAGACCGTATTGTTATTATGAAAGATGGAGTTGTTCAACAAGTTGGGACACCGATGGACCTTTACGAACATCCTGTTAATAAATTTGTTGCTGGCTTTATTGGCGCACCACAAATGAATTTTTACAATGTGTCTGTAAATGGTCAAACCATTGTATTTGAAGATGGCAATAGCATGGAAATCCCTAAGGTTATTGCTAAGAAATTGGCTGGTCGCAAGCGTGTGATTATGGGAATCCGCGGTGAAGATATCAAATTTGACCCAGCAAACCTTGAAGTTTATGCAGGAAATGAACAAAAAGCTGTTATCAACAACACTGAGATTATGGGAAATGAAAATAACCTTTATTTTGAATTTGGTGGTGAAACCACTGTTGCACGTGTGACAAAATACGACGTCAGTCAAATTGGTGATGACGTAACATTTGTCTTCATGCCACATAAATTGCATTTCTTTGACATTGAAACTGAAGAAGTGATTTAGAAAAGTAGTAGGAAGGATTGTTTAAACTTATGCACACGCTTGAAGAAGCACAAAATTATATTGAACAAAATCGTATTGATAAAAGAAAGCGCCCAGCATTTCATGTGACGGCACCGGTTGGCTGGATTAACGACCCAAATGGTTTTTCAACTTACCAAAATAAAGTACATTTGTTTTATCAATATCATCCCTATTCGACAAACTGGGGACCAATGCACTGGGGGCATGTTGTTAGCTCTGATATGATTAAATGGGAAGAGCGCCCTGTTGCTTTAGCGCCGGACCAAGCTTACGACCATGCTGGTGTTTTTTCAGGAAGTGCTCTGGAAACGCCAGAAGGACATGTTCTTATCTACACAAGTGTCGAAGAAAAAGAAGATGACACTGGCAATAAAACCGCTTATCAAACACAGTCTCTTGCAATCGGTGACGGTGAAAATTATCACAAAGTTCCCGAAAACCCTATTATCCTTGGCAACCAACTCCCAGAAGGCTTCAATCAATCAGATTTTAGAGACCCTAAAGTCTGGTTCGAAGATGGTAAATATTGGTTGGTTGCAGGTAATTTAAGCAAAGAAAAGCATGGACAGATTGTTCTCTTTTCGAGTGACGATTTACGCCACTGGCAGTATGAAAATGTTTTGGCAGGCGATGAAGATGGTGTTATCGGAAAAATGTGGGAATGTCCTGACTTTTTCAAATTAGATGGAAAACATGTCTTAATCACTTCGCCACAAAACATGTCAGCGACAGCGTATGAATTTCATAATGGACACAACGCGGTTTATTTTGTTGGTGATTATGATGAAGAAACACACACCTTTGACAAAGGTTGCCCACATGCGCTTGATTATGGTTTAGATTTTTATGCGCCTCAGACGACTCAATTGCCAGATGGTCGTCGCATCTTGGTGGCATGGATGAAGTCATGGGATTCGCTAGCTATTCCTGATGGGCAAGAATGGCAAGGCATGATGACTCTTCCACGTGAATTATCTCTTGAAAATGGCCAACTCGTCCAACGACCAATTCACGAATTATCTGATTACCATACCAATACACTTGAATTTTCAGGAGTTATTAGCAAGTCATTTGAAATGATTGAAGGGGTTTCTGGTCGTCAGATTGACATGACCTTGCGTTTATCTGGAACTGCTTATATATCATTTACCATTGATTTGGCAGTTGGTGTCAATCATTATACACGATTTACTTACAATCGCAGTCTTAATACGATTGAGGTGGACCGTACCTATTCCGGGTTGCAGGCTGATTTGAATTGTCAACGCAAAATGACGGTTTCATCTGCTGATAGCATTGAGCTACGTTTCATTTTGGATAGCTATTCGATTGAGTTATTTGTCAATGACGGTGAAAAAGTCATGTCGACAGAGATTCAAACACCACTTGATTCACAAAAAATTCGTTTCTTCAGTGATGGTGAAACCAAGCTATCTTTGGTGAAACACGATATTATTATTCCTTAACCTTGCGACTAAATTATCTATAATCCTAATCTCCTCAAAGTAGATAATGTAATCATAGAAAAAAGAAAGTGAGACATCCAAGACTCATAATCCCCTTGGATAAGTTTCACTTTCTTTTTGTGTATTCACAATAATCTCTGCCAAACGTTCAATATCAGCACTTGTGCCTCGAAGTTCAAAATCACCAAGCATTGGAAAACCAAAGCGCTTAGCGTATTGTTTAGCTGTCAAGCAATACTGCTCGTTGAAGTTGCGATTGCCAGAGCCAATGATTCCAAAGCAGTGTTTGTAGTTATCGTGTGCTGCGATAAAATCTCCCAAAGGATTTGTCAAAATCTCAACATCACCTGAGTCAACCCCGTTTCCACCTTCGAGATAAGTCGGTAAAACTGCGATAAAAGGTGATGTGACTGGAAAAGCTTCATGCTTAAGTTCTTTGATATTGATAGTTTTGCTTTCAAGTTGGTAATGTTCTTTTAAGTATTCTCCTAAACGTTTAACAAAACTTTGAGTGTTGCCACTTAGGCTGATATAAGCAATGGTTAATGTATTTTCTGTCATAAAATTCCTCATGATTGTTTTACTTTTAGCCAATTTATCATATTAGAAATGAATAGACAAGCAATTAGATTTGAAAATAGGAGTAGTGCTGTTTTGCGAAAATGCATAAAAGTTTACTCTTTTATTTTAAAAGACTATACTTATTAAAATAACTGTGATATACTTTTATTAAAGATGTTGGTAGCGCAATCATTTACAGTTACTAAGTCTATTATTTAAAAGGGGAGAATAACCATGGCAAAAGCATTAATTATCTGTGTTGCCGGAATGTCATCATCACTTATGGCACAAAAAACAACAGATTATTTTAAAACACAAGGAAAAGACATTACTGTTGAAGCAATCAGTTCAAACGAAGGGGAACGTGTGATTACTGATGCTACTTATGATTTGTACCTTGTTAGTCCACAAGCTACAATGTATTACAACCAATTTGCGGCAGCGGGTGAAAAATCAGGGCGACCTGTTGTCAAAGTTCCACCACAAGCTTACGTTCCAATCCCAATGGGTGTTGAGAAAATGGCTAATTTGATTTTGGAAAATATTTAATGAGGTGCTGCTAGATATGACTGAAGAAGAATTACAACTTGCTGCTTTTGAAATTATTTTACACAGCGGCACAGCCCGCACCTCTGTTCACGAAGCTCTTGATGCTATGAAAAATGGAGCATTTCAAGAGGCTGAAGAAAAATTAGCTGCAGCTGATGAAGAACTTTTACAGGCTCACCATGCTCAGACTGATTTGCTACAGAAATATGCAAGCGGTACCGAAATCAAAATTGAAATCATCATGGTTCACGCACAAGACCACTTGATGACAACAATGACACTGAAAGAAGTTGCCATCGAAATGATGCACATGTACAAAAAATCAACGCTTAAACAAACACCATCTTTGATGGTGTTTTCTTAAATGAATTGCATTAAATAACACCTTATCGTTATCTGATAAGGTGTTTTTGTGAAATTAATAAAAGGATTTATGAGGAAAGCTCTTCTTTGAGGAGTAAGTAGAGCTAGGAATTGTTGAATTCTACTGGGATTAAGGTAGTGAATTAATCTTCAAATCCGTTATCGATGGTTACTTGTTTGAACCATTCACCAGATTTTTTAATAGTTTTGATTTGTGTATGGATATTATTTGAGATGAAACCGTAGCGGTTACGGTAAGCATTCATCCAAGACCAGCAATCGATTGGTGTCCAAAGGTGATAGCCAAAGCAGTTTGAACCTTCTTGGATACCACGGTGAAGGCAAGCCAAGTGTTCTTTGATGAAGTCGATGCGGTAATCATCTTGGATTTTTCCATTTTCATCCATGAAGCGTTCTTCGCGAGAAACACCCATACCATTTTCTGAGACAAACCAAGGGATATTTTTATAGTTATCACGAATGTTAATGGCGATGTCGTAAATGGCTTCTGGGTAGATTTCCCAACCTTTGTCGATGTTCATGCGACGACCTGGCATGTTGTATTCGTCATAGTAACGATTTGGCATCCAAGCACCGACAGAATTTGGTGCGATGTCTGGTGCTTTCACACGATTTGGGTGATAGAAGTTAACACCTAAGAAATCAATGGTATTTTCTTTAAAAATTTGAGCATCTTCAGGTTCTGTTTGCCAGATGACGCCATCTTTTTTGAGAATTTCTTCAAGTTCTTCTGGGAAATGCCCATTGATTGCTGGCTCAAGGAACATTTTGTTGTTCCAAAGTTCAGCAAAGTGTGCAGCAGCTTGGTCTTCTTTAGAATCAGAAGCAGCATAAGTTGGTGTTAAGTTTAAAACTGTACCAATGTGACCACTGTCTTTGTCTAAACCAAGTTCTCTGAATTTAGCGATGGCTTTTGCTGAAGCGATGTTTAAGTTGTAGGCAACTTGAACAGCTTTTTTACCATCAACTAATTTTGGATAGTGGAATTGATAGAGGTATTCACCGTCGACAACAACCATTGGTTCGTTGTGAGTTGTCCAGTCTTTGACGCGGTCACCGAAAGCCTTGAAAGCTTGTTCAGCAAAACCAACATAAAGGTCAACCACGTGGCGTGATTCCCAACCTCCATATTTGTGATAAAGCTCGACAGGTAAATCAAAATGGTGTAGGTTCATAATTGGACGAATGCCATTTTCGATGAAGCAGTCAATAACGTCATTATAGAAGTCTACTGCATCTTGATTAACGGTATTTTTTCGAGGTCATCAATCAAGCGTGTCCATTGAATAGAAGTACGAACACTGTTGAGACCGATTTTCTTCATCAAAGCAATGTCTTCTTTGTAACTATTATAGAAGTTTGATGCTGTGTCTGGACCAACTTGGTTGTAAAAAGCTTCAGGTTCTATTTCGTACCAGTAATCAAACATATTGGCATGTTTTTTATGGAAACGACCCTCGCTTTGAGGACCAGATGTCGCAGCTCCCCACCAGAAGTCTTCTGGAAATGTGTAAGTTGCCATAAGATTCTCCTTAAAAATATATATTTTTGATTTTACAAGTACAATTATACACTTTTTAAAATAAAAGACAATATTTTTATATAAAAAGACTAGACTTTTACAAAAATAAGTTATAATGATAATGTAAAACAAACTTAATGGAAAGAGGAGTGTTTAATGAACAAGTTTCTAGATGACTATCAGTGACAAACTTTT
>ENA-OQIC01000009-OQIC01000009.1-human-gut-metagenome-genome-assembly--contig:-NODE-9-length-77224-cov-5.556455_pt1 | contig 77224 bp, 96 predicted proteins | sample MGYA00242572_ERZ504736 | MGnify/ENA primary metagenome ERZ504736 (study PRJEB26092, sample SAMD00036201) | human gut metagenome | host: Homo sapiens | study: EMG produced TPA metagenomics assembly of the...
AACTTACGAAGTAAGTGTCAAAAACGGTCTGGGGATAGACCGTTTTAGATCAGCAACAAGAAATTAAGACTTGCTGAAAATCAAGTTTCTTTGAAACTACTGATTCGCTTTTTAATTTTTAGGCTCATGAATAAAATCTCCACTGGAGACTTTATTTGTCTCACTCCCTATCATTAGCTTAATTCAGTAATGATTTCTTTGATTTGTTCTTTTGTGTGGACACCAGCCACTTGTTTCACAACTTCGCCGTCTTTTTTGAACAGCAATGTTGGAATTGACATGATACCAAATTTTTGTGCAGTATCTGGATTTTCATCAACATCGATTTTGACGATTTTAAGTTCGTCTTCATCGATTTCTTCTGACAATTGTTCCAAAATTGGCGCTTGCATCAAACATGGACCACACCAAGTTGCCCAAAAGTCAATAAGGACAAGCCCTTCACTTGTTTCTGCTTCGAATGTCGCATCTGTAATATTATGTGCCATAATAAATTACCTAGAACTCTAGAGGTTACTGGAAAATACCTTATTAAAAAGTAAACTACGACCAGCTAAACAATCCTAAAGTTCATTTCCTTTTCTATTAGTTTATGAGCCTATTTTACGAGAAAATTGTTGATTTGACAATTAATTGCTACGGAAAACAATTTTTTGAAAACTTCTCATTTTCCATATCTGTCTGACTTATATGCTATAATAAAGCTATTCTCACATAAAGGACTGCTATGAAAAATTACGATATATTTTATAACAAGCTGACACGAAGTTTCAGAATAAACCGACCGCCATTCGTTGCCTGCAAATTGTCAATAGTTTATTAACAAAAATCATGTATTTGGTTTATCCGCTAATGCTAATTTACCTGTTTTGTAAACAGCCAAATAGGTTGATTGCTTTCATTCTTATCCCAGCTATTTCATTTGTGTTAGTATCAGTTGTGCGCAAGCTACTCAATGCCCCTCGTCCTTACGAGACTTGGAACATCACACCACTTATTTTAAAAAATACCAAGGGACAATCTATGCCAAGTCGTCATGTCTTTTCGGCAACCATTATCAGCATGGCTATTTTTCGGTTGAACCTTATTTTGGGCATCTTCTTTCTGATATTATCCCTAGTGATTGCACTTTGTCGCGTTTTAGGCGGTGTACATTATCCTCGCGATGTCATGGCGGGTTTTCTCGTTGGAATCGTCTGTGGATTACTGCTTTTCCTTTTTTAGTTGTCAACCTATAATCCCCAACTTTTAAAGAGCTGGGGATTTTTCAAACCATAATTTTTGCTTTTGGAAATTCATCAACTCAGTTATCAACAGGATGTAGATTTTTAAGGGATAAATCCAAAATTTTAGCAGAATGAGTAATTGCTCCACTTGAGACATATTGGACATTCAAATCAACATAAGAAGGCAGATTTTCCTTAGTCACATTTCCAGAAATTTCGATTTCTGCCTTGCCGTTAACCACAGCAACTGCTTCTTTCATTGTGTCATGGTCCATATTATCAAGCATGATAATGTCAGCACCTGCTTCCACAGCTTCTTTGACCATTTCAAGCGTTTCAACTTCGATTTCAATTTTACGAACAGACGGAGCATAATTTTTAGCAGCAAGAACAGCCTCCTTGACACCACCTGCTGCGCCAATGTGATTATCTTTCAACAGAACACCGTCTGATAAATTGTAACGGTGATTTTTACCGCCACCAACTTTAACAGCGTATTTTTCAAAAATACGATTATTTGGCGTGGTCTTACGTGAATCAAGAAGTGTAATCGGACTGTCTTTCAACAGCTCTGCCATTTCATGCGTGTAAGTCGCAATGCCACTCATGCGTTGCAAATAGTTAAGAGCCGTACGTTCGCCTGACAGTAAGACACGAATATCACCACGAACGGTTCCCAAATGTTGTCCTGCCTTGACAGCTTCACCGTCTTTCACCCAAACGTCAAAGGTTGTCGTTGGGTCAAGCAAGTAAAAAACGCGTTCAAAAACAGGTAAGCCACAGATAATCCCATCTTCTTTACAAATCAAATCAACTTGACCAGCCACATTTTCAGGCATAACACTATTCGTTGAGACATCTTCATTGTTAATATCTTCAGACAAAGCACTCAAAATGAGCGGGTCAACGTTTAATTTTAGGGTAATTGGGTCTAACATCATTATCCTTTCTTTTCTCAATTCTGACTATACAATACAACTAACCAGTTGATTTTGCTCAGTTAACTTTTCAAGCACCATTTTCTTGTAGTCCTCTTCGAGACTTTCTTGGTCTTGATAATCTTCCAAATCTAGCTCTGACAAGCTTTCTGGCAATTTAGCAACTGTTTCATAGTGAGCCACCAAATCTTTAGCCGCACGTTTCGCAAAAACGAGACTTTCAAGCAGCGAATTACTTGCCAGACGGTTTTGCCCATGCACACCATTACAAGCTGTTTCACCAACCGCATACAGAGCATCCATGGTTGTTTTGCTGTGGTGATTAACCTTAATTCCACCCATGAAATAATGCTGCGCTGGCACGACAGGAATACATTCTGTGAATGGGTCATAGCCAGCCTCACGACAATGTGCCAAGATATTTGGAAAATGCTCTTCCAATTCTTTTTTGGGAATGGTGCGTAAATCTTCCCAAACATGGTCTGTGCCGTCTTTTTCCATTTGTTTTAAAATAGCTTGTGCTACAACGTCACGAGGCAGCAATTCATCCACAAAACGATTCATATTTTTATCGTAAAGCAGTGCCCCTTCCCCACGAACGGATTCAGAAATCAAAAATGAGCGTTCTTTTGGATTTTCTTGATAAAGAGTGGTTGGGTGAACTTGCACATAAGTCATATCCTTGAGTTCAATGTCATGTTTTAGAGAAATAGCTAGCGCATCACCTGTCAAATGTTTGAAATTAGTGCTATTTTTATATAAACCACCAACACCACCGCTGGCAAGAACAGTCACGTCAGCTGTGATTTTTCCAAATCACCATTTTCAAGACGCACCACGCCACCGTAACAACGATTATCTTCTTCTAAAATATCAAGCAAACAGGTGTGTTCCATCAACATAATGTTTGGACGCTTTTTAACCGCAGCAAGCAATCTACTTGTGATTTCTTTTCCTGTTGTGTCTTGATAAAAGAGAATGCGTTTATCCGAATGCGCACCCTCACGTGTAAAAACTAGATTGCCATTTTCATCACGTTGAAAATCCACACCAAAATCAAGCAAATCTTCGATAACATCAGGTGATGACTTAATCATCAAATCAACAGAAACCTTGTCATTCTTATAATGACCAGCTCGCAAAGTGTCCTCAAAAAACGATTCATAATCCGAATCATCTTTTAACATACAAATTCCACCTTGAGCTAAAAAGGAATCGCTATTCTCTAATGTATCTTTAGTAATAATAGTAATTTGAAGTTCTTGTGGCAAATTCAGCGCCGTATAAAGCCCTGAACAACCACTCCCTACAATAAGTACATTTGTGTTCATACAAACCTTCTTTTTTTGACAATTACAAGTGAACTAAAACTGTAACCGTCACTTTTATTAACACTATTTAAAATAGGTTAGTTATTAAATCATACGACTTAGGAAACATTTTACCACTAAACTTTACACCTGACAAGACATCTAAGTGAAATTATTTACAGGTGTCTTGACACTAATAGCTTATAGGACTATAATATATAACTAAGACAATTCAAGGAAGGATACCACAATCTACAATGAATACAAGAGAGATGCAAGATGAGATTTTACGTCTCAAAAAGGAAAAGGGGGTCTGCATTTTAGCCCATGCCTACCAAAGTCAGGATATTTGGGAAGTGGCTGATTTTGTCGGTGACTCTTTTGCCTTGAGTAAATACGCTGCCAAAGCACCACAAGACACAATTATCATGTGTGGCGTTCGTTTCATGGCAGAAACTGTCAAGGTTCTATCTCCTGAAAAAACATCTATCCTAGCAAATCCAATGGCTGGCTGTCCAATGGCTGCGCAAATTGATAAAAAGTTAGTCAGCTGGTTAAAGGAAGCTCACCCAGATTACACCGTTGTTGCTTATATCAACACAACATCAGAAGTAAAAACACTTGTTGACGTTTGTGTGACATCTTCTTCTGCTGTCAAAATCATCAGTAACATTGACAATGACAAAATCCTTTTTGTTCCAGACCGCAATCTTGGACAATGGGTCGCTGAACAATGTCCTGATAAGCAATTTGAATTTTTCAAAGGTGGCTGTCCAACGCATATGCGCATGCGTAAACGTGATGTCATTCGTGCGCGTGAAGAACATCCAAATGCCAAAGTTCTTGTCCACCCAGAATGTCTAGCCGAGGTAACCGAATTAGCCGATTTTGCAGGAAGTACCACAGAAATCATGGCTTACGCCAAAAACAGTTCTGAAAAAGAATTTATCATCGGTACCGAAAGCAGTATTGTCCAACATTTGCAATTCGAATGTCCAGACAAACGTTTCTATCTGTTATCAACCGAGTGCGTTTGCCACAATATGAAAATGACAACGCTAGCTGACATTTATAATTGCCTACTCGGTCAAGCAGGCGAAAAAATCACCCTAGATGAAGAAACAATCAATGGTGCACGCCGCTCTATCGACCAAATGATTCTACTCGGACAAAAATAAATTTTATGTGCATTTTCTACAAACAAAAAGCTCTTCCATTTTTCAGGAAGAGTTTTTTGGTAGTTATTCTGAATTGTGAAAAAAGACTTTTTCTATCTTCACCCTAGATTTGCAATGGTGCAGCCGCTGCCACCTGCGTTTTGTGGGGCATAACCAAATGATTTGACGTGTTTGTTGCGGCGAAGGTATTTTGTGACACCTTCACGGATAACACCTGTTCCGATACCGTGAATAATATCGACTTGTGCCATGTTATTTAGCAAGGCTTGGTCGATAAATTCATCCAATTCTTGCATGGCTTCTTCATAGCGTTTACCACGAAGATCAAGGCGGGCACGTGGACCAGCTGATTTTTTGCTTTTCTTGACCACATTGACTTGTTTTTTCTTCGGCTTTTGGGCTTCCTCTTGAACTTTAACAAGGGTAAATTCGTCCTCTTTAAGTGTCATTTTAATAAGACCAACTTGCACTTCCCATTTCCCGTTTTTCCCTTGGTTAACCAATGTTCCGCGTTGTCCGTAAGCTGTGACGACAATGTCATCACCCACGCGCGGTGCGCGCAATTTTTTAGCTTTCTTGAGAACTTTATTTTTCGACAAATCAACTTCAGGCGCCAATTTTTTCAGCTGACTTTTGGCTTCAATAACTTCATGCGGTTTAAGGCTTGCTCTATCATGAAGATTTTTGAGAATTTCTTCACTCTCTGTCATGGCTTTATCCACAATTTCTTGCGCTTTGGCGCGAGCTTTTTCAAGTTCTTTGTCCTTGGCATGTGAAAATTCGTTATAAAGTTTCTTGACCGCACGATTGAATTTGAGGTTATCTTGTTCCACTTCTTTGATATGGTCAAGTCGTTTACGACTTTCATGGGTTTGTTCTTCCAAACGCTCGATGATATGGTTAACATCCGTATCAGAGTCTGTCAAACGCTCTGCTTCATTGACAATAATCTCTACTAAACCAAGACGACGAGCAATTTCAAAGGCATTTGAGCGCCTGGTACACCTTGCATAAAATGATAAGTTGGACTTAATGTCTCTGTATCAAATTCCATACTGGCATTTTCCACAAATTCTGTCTCAATACCGTAAGCTTTCAATTCTGGATAATGTGTCGTTGCCATGGTTTTAATTTCCATGAGGCGAAGGTGTTCAAGAATAGCAATCGCAAGACTGGCACCTTCTTGTGGGTCAGTTCCTGCTCCCAATTCATCAACCAAGACAAGACTATCTTTATCTGCTGCTGCCAAAATCTCAACAATATTTGTCATATGACTTGAAAATGTTGACAAACTTTGTTCGATGGATTGCTCGTCGCCAATATCTGCAAAAATCTCATTAAATACGGCGACTTTACTACCTTTGTCAGCCAAGATTGGCAAACCTGATTGTGCCATAAGCTGCGCTAAGCCCAATGTTTTCAACATGACTGTCTTACCACCAGTATTTGGTCCTGTAATAACAATAACGGTCAATTCGTCAAGAAAATGAAGGTCATTGGCGACTGGATCGGTCAAAAGCGGGTGGCGAGCTTGTAATAGTTGCACGGTTTTATCTGCTGATAATTGTGGCACGATTGCGTTGTTTTCCTGCATGAAGAGGAACTTAGCACGAACAAAATCCAAATGCCCTAAAACCCACGCATTGTTACGAATAATATTAGTATGTGGGCGAAGCATATTTGACAATTCACGTAAAATACGTGCCATTTCGTGACGTTCATCTGCTCGCAATTGCGTGATTTCTTCATTAAGTTGCACTACTGCGCGCGGTTCAATATAAACCGTACTTCCTGATGCCGAAATATCATGCACAACCCCTGAAATACGGTTGCGGTAGCTATTTTTCACAGGCAAAACCGCACGACCATTACGACTAGCAATCAAAGTCTCTGTCAAATGATCAGCTTGTTTTTTCAAAATATCCTGCAAAATTTGACGAACTCTACCTTCGTCATGATTGATTTGGCGACGAATACGGTCCAATTCTGAACTTGCAAAATTTTCAATGAAACCACCGTCATTAATCGCTTGTAAGCTACCTTGCAGACTTGGCAACAATTCAATCTTCTCAAAAAGAGTATTTAATGCAGACAACTCTACATTTTCCAAATCATTATAAAAATGCTTGACTTCAGCTGAGACTTGCAAGACTTTCTTGATGTCGATAATTTCTGAGATATTAACGTCAGCATCCAATTCCAAGCGACGCATACTTTCAGAAATGTCACGCAAAATCCCCATTCCAAAAGAATGGTGTTCAATGAAAATCTGTTCCATGTCCGACATTTCATCAAAGGAACGTGAAATGCGGTCAGGCTCAGTCATTGGCTCAAGTTTACGTAACTCGTCTTGGCCTTGCTCAGTCTGTAAATAGCCAGCAAAAAGTTGCTTGACTTTATCAAATTCTAACTGTTCTAAAATTCTGTTGTTCATATCTTTATTATACCAAAAAACTAACTTTTCTCGTGCTTCCTAGGCACGCTGATGCTTTTATTATATATTGAACAAGTCTGAGGTGATTTACCCCAGACTCCTTTATTATCCTAGAATCGCTGTTACCCATAACGCTTTTATAATATTCGATAAAGGTGGCAAATCATTGACAATCACGCGCCCAAGAAAGCTGCCTGATAGAATATTTTGCACCGTCGTCATAGGAACAGTCGCTAATATTGTAAATACAAGATTGAAAAATATCAATGTGACTAAAATCGCTAAAACACCACTGACACAATTCATTTTAACATTATCAAAGTGATTGATTGGCGCCAAATGCACCAAAATACCGATGAAACGAAAAAGCAAATAAACCACCACATAAATGGCTGTAAAAGCTACTCCCGCATAATAAACTTGATCTAAATCAAAAATATTAACGTCCGTGAAAAAATTCACCGTTGCTCCCTGACTAGCATTAGAATAGGGAATCCACAGCGTTATTTTTTCAGCTAATGTTTGATAAAACTGGCTAGCAATCACAAGTGAGACAATACTTGCTATAAAATAGTAGGTTTGCAAAATAATCCCACGTGAATAACCGATATAAAAATGCCAGATTAAAATCAATACAAGAAGAATTGATAACATAATTAATCCTCATCGGAATCAGACTTGCTGGCTTTCTCCTTAATATCTACAATGCTTCAGCGCGAAGAGCCGTCAATTCTTTTTCCATCTTTTCAACTTCAATCTCACGACTAAGCTGAGTAGAAAGCGAATTGATAGCCATCAAAATAGCAATCGTTTCATTATCAGCTTGTGGTAATTTTTCCTTGATAGTATTATATTTTTCTTTGGCTACACGCTCAACCTCTTCCATGAAGAGATTATCCTTATCCGTTGTCAATGTGAGTGGTTTATCACCAAAGACGAATCTATAACGATTTTTACTTTTCATATAGTCACCTCTTTGACATTATACCTTAAAATAAGCATTTCGTAAAATGTAAGCACGGAAAAATCTCACTTTCTGCCAGCTGTTTTGCCCTCTTAGAGCGTTTTTATGATAAAATAAAATCATGAATACCATTGTTATGAAAATGGGTAAAGATGATTTGCAAAATCTGATAAAGGTACTAACTAGCCAGCAAGTCAACAATAACAATCCCTATGTCACTTTTGCGGCAAAAGTAAAAGGGGGCACGGTTCTTGTTTACACATCTGGCAAAGTCGTCTTTCAGGGTGCAAATGCGGAAACTATCGCTGAACAATTTGGCTATCAATCAGCTAGCCAGTCAACAAGTGACACCGTTAGTGGTCAGAATATACCCCTTATCGGCTCAGATGAGGTTGGTAATGGGTCTTATTTTGGTGGACTGGCTGTTGTTGCTAGTTTTGTGACCCCTGATGACCATGCCTTGCTTAAAAAGCTTGGAGTAGATGATTCCAAGAACTTAACAGACAGCAAAATCCGTCAAATCGCCCCAATCTTAGAAAACAATATCAAGCATAAAGCTCTGCTATTGTCCCCACAAAAATACAACCAAGTCGTCGGTAAAGGAAAAATGCACAACGCTGTCTCTGTCAAAGTAGCTCTTCACAATCAAGCTATTTATCTGCTTCTCCAAGACGGTGTCAAGCCTGAAAAAATTGTTATCGATGCTTTTACCAGTCGGCAAAATTATCAAAAATACCTTAAAAATGAAGCCAACCAATTTGCTAATCCGCTGACACTCGAAGAAAAAGCTGAAGGAAAATATTTGGCAGTTGCCGTCAGCTCAATCATCGCTCGCAACCTTTTCTTAGAAAATCTCGATAAACTTAGCCAAGAAGTTCAGTACAAACTCCCAAGCGGTGCTGGTAGCCAGTCAGATAAAGCTGCGAGTCAAATTTTAACAGCCTATGGCATGTCTGGCTTAGAACATACTGCCAAGCTTCATTTTGCAAATACCCAAAAAGCGCAAGCATTATTAAAAAAATAAAAGTAGAGGAAGATTTATGAAACACTTTATTAAAGAATGGGGACCACTAATCCTTTTCTTTCTTATTCTTATACTTAGTCGTGCCTTTATTTGGCAACCTGTAAAAGTTGACGGTCATTCAATGGATCCAACGTTAGCTGACGGTGAGCGTCTTATTGTCCTATCAACCACATCTATTGACCGTTTTGATATCGTTGTTGCTAAAGAAACCGAAAACGGTAAGACAAAAGAAATTGTTAAACGCGTGATTGGTATGCCAGGCGATACCATTACTTATAAAAATGATGTCCTCTACGTTAATGGCAAGAAAGTTGACGAGGATACTTAGATGAATACAAAAAAGCCTTTGAGGACGACCAACTGCAAGATACTTATTCGTACAATACCTTATTCCAAGAGTTAGCTGAAGACTCAGATGCTTTCACAACTGATAGGGATGGCAATACCGAGTTTACAGTCAAAGTTCCAAAAGGACAATATTACCTTCTTGGAGACGACCGTATCGTTTCAAAAGATAGTCGTGAAGTGGGAACTTTCTCTAAATCAGATATCGTCGGTGAAGTCAAATTCCGCTTATGGCCACTCTCAAAAATCGGCGTTATTAATTAATAAAATAAGTCTGGACTCTTTGGTCCAGACTTTTCTTAACTCTCACTACCTAAACAGATTAAAAGTTTGTTTATCGGATTAGCAATGATATAATAAAATCATTATAGTAATCAAGTAAGGACACGTTATGGAATACTTCTTTTCTGGCACAATTGACCGTATTATTTTTGAAAATGCCAGTAATTTCTTTAAAATTGTATTACTCGAAATTGAGGATACTGATTCAGACTTTGATGATTTTGAAGTCATTGTTACTGGAACAATTGCTGATATTATCGAGGGAGAAAATTATACGTTTTGGGGTGAATTAACGCAACACCCAAAATATGGCGAACAGCTCAGAGTCACACGTTACGAGCGCAGCAAACCAACTTCTTCTGGTCTTATTAAATATTTTTCAAGCGACCATTTCAAAGGAATTGGTAAAAAAACTGCTGAAAAAATTGTGCAGCTTTACGGCGACAATACCATTGATAAAATCCTAGAAGACCCTAGTAAATTAGACAGTATTTCTGGGCTTTCTAAGGAAAATAAAGACAACTTTTTAACCAAACTCAAGCTTAATTATGGTACAGAGCTCATTTTAGCCAAGTTAGCAGAGTATGGCTTGACTAACCGCGTTGCCTTTGACATTTTTAATCAATACAAGGAAGACAGTCTTGATATTATCCAAGAAAATCCTTATCAATTAGTCGAAGACATTCAAGGGATTGGTTTTAAAATCGCTGACCAACTCGCTGAACAATTAGGAATCGAAGCGGACGCTCCTCAACGTTTTCGTGCCGCTCTCGTACACACCCTTTTTGAAACTTCTATTGAGCGAGGAGATACTTACGTCGAAGCGCGTGATTTGCTTGAAAATGCCATTACTACCCTTGAAGAAGCTAGACAAGTTGAGTTAGACCCCGCAGCCGTTGCCAAAGAATTATCAACACTTATTGCTGAAGATAAGGTGCAAAATGTCGGTACCAAAATTTTTGACAATACTCTTTTCTATGCTGAATCAGGTATCAAAAAACACTTGACACGTATTCTTGATACACCACTCGACCAAAAGTTTTCAGATGATGACTTGCAAGAAGAAATCGCTGACGTTGAGGAAGCTTTCGGCATTTCTTACGACGATGTACAAAAAAATGCTATCAAAGAAGCGCTCAAGAGCAAGGTGTTTATTTTGACTGGTGGTCCTGGGACGGGAAAAACGACTGTTATCAACGGTTTGATTGCTGCCTACGCAGACCTTCATCAAATTGACCTTGAGAAAAAAGATATTCCTATCATCTTAGCAGCGCCAACAGGACGTGCTGCCCGCCGTATGAATGAATTAACAGGCTTGTCAAGTGCGACTATTCACCGCCATTTGGGGTTAAATGGTGATAACGACTACCAAGCTATTGATGATTATCTCGACTGTGACTTGATTATCATTGATGAATTTTCAATGGTTGATACTTGGCTTGCCAATCAACTCTTTAGTTCCATTTCGTCCAATACTCAAGTCATCATCGTTGGAGATAGTGACCAATTGCCGTCTGTCGGTCCTGGGCAAGTATTAGCTGATTTATTAAAAATTGAAGCTCTTCCTCAACTAGCATTGACTAAAATCTTTAGACAATCGGAAGATTCAACCATTGTTACACTTGCTAATCAGATGAGACTGGGAAAATTACCAGCTGACTTCACACAAAAGAAAGCTGACCGTTCTTATTTTGAAGCAAGTGCACAATATATCCCAGAAATGATTCCTAAAATTGTCAGCGCAGCTGTTAAGAGTGGAATCGACCCACAAGAAATACAAATTCTTGCCCCAATGTACCGTGGCGCAGCTGGGATTAATCGACTTAATACCATTATTCAGGATTTACTTAACCCGCTTAAAGATCAACTCTCGTTTGCCTTGGGTGAGATGAATTTCCGTAAGGGTGACAAAGTTCTCCACCTCATCAACGATGCTGAACTCAATGTTTTCAATGGTGATATCGGCTATATTACAGACCTTATTCCTGCTAAATATACCGAATCCAAACAAGACGAGCTTTACATGTCTTTTGACGGCACTGAAGTTACCTACCCTCGTAATGAATGGCATAAAATCACCCTTGCTTACGCCATGTCAATCCACAAATCACAAGGGAGCGAATTTCAGGTTGTCATTTTGCCGATCACTCGCCAAAGTCACCGACTCTTACAACGTAACCTCATTTACACAGCTATCACCCGCTCTAAGAGTAAATTAGTGATGTTAGGGGAAATTGCCGCCTTTGATTACGCCATAAAAAACGAAGGCGCTAAGCGCAACACCTATCTTGTTCAACGCTTTACAAGCTCCGCTCAAGAAGAAGAAAGTATTGATTTACAAACTGAAATTTCTCAACAAACATCACCTAAAACAGATAATGAAGCTGAGAAAATCACCTCTCCAACTTCTCCCAAAACAAATATTTCTAAAGAAGAAAACATTCAACTGACACTAGATATTGCCGAAAATGAGCAAACACAAACAGAGCAAGAACCAAAAATCTATCGCTTGACAGAAGAAAACTTGGCATTTATCAACCCAATGATTGGCATTACCCAAGCCGACATTGAACAATTTTTTAAGAAATAACAGCCACCCCATGATGCTCACAATCATGGGGTTATTTATAACTCAGAGTGTAATACAAGTGTTTCAAAGCTTCTACACTTAAAATATTTTGATGTTTAAAACAGTCCAATCCCTTGAAACGACAAGCTTTATCAAAACACTAAGTATTGATAAAAAGCTATTTACAGAGAGAAATTTTGTGTTATAATATTTGTACTATCACATTAGTATAATCATTGTTTTAGGAGGTTTGATATGATTTCTTATGAAAAAATTCGTCAATCATTGTGTTCTTGGACGCTCTTTATTGCATGGGTAAATGTTCTTGCAGTCCTTGCAAAAATCTTTACTATTATCAGCTATTTCACGTTACTTAATAATCTTGACACCATTAAAAGTACTTATGATGCCGATACTTACCAAACAATCGTGGCAGCTACAAATGTCTGGAACGTTATTATCATGATTGTTGCTTTGATTGCAAATATTGCCATTGCCTTCTTAGCGTTCAAAAATTTACCTAAAATCAAAGAAGATGCTCCAAGCTTGACACCTTACCGCCTTGGTTTGGTTTACACAGTTGTCTATAATGTAACGGGCATTATTCTTGCAGTTGTTTTAGGTAGCACATTATCAGTTACAACCTTCCTTCTCCCAGTTATTTTCCTAGCTCTTTATGGCTATGTCTATGCAAAAGCAGGGCAATTATTAGATAAAGACGAAGAGGAAAATGACGAGGCTGTCACTGAAGCTGAATAAGTATTATAATCTATAAAAATCAATACCGTCTCAGCAACTTACTAAGGCGGTATTTTAATTGTCAAATAAATTCAAGGGTTGGATATTATCCTCTAAACCTGTGACGGTCACCCCCAACAAGCGAACACCCAATTTTGACTCGTCTAAGCTATCGTAAATCGTTTTAGCAACTTGGTCAATCACTTCAAAATCATTGGTGACATCATCAAGGGTTATTCGTTTGGTTAAGGTTGAAAAATCCGAATAACGCACTTTTAAGACAATTGTCCGACCAACTTTATGATTACGTTGAAGCGTGTCAACCACTCGCTGGGCATTCTTTGAAATTTCCGATTTGACATCATCTTCTTCATATAATAATTTACCATAAGTTCGCTCACTTCCAATTGATTTGCGAATGCGGTTAGACTTGACTGGCGAATTTGAAATGCCACGCGCCTTACGGTACAAATCATAGCCAAAGCGACCAAAAAGATCGATCAAGGTCATTTCAGGAATTTCCAACAAATCTGCTCCCGTAAAAACACCCAGTTGATGCAATTTTTCAACAGACCGTTTTCCGACACCGTAAAATTTTTCAATAGGAAGTTTTTCTAGAAAATCTTGGGCATCTTCTGGTAAAATTAAAGTTAATCCTTTCGGTTTTTCAAAATCTGAAGCGAGTTTAGCTAAAAATTTGTTATAAGAGACACCTGCCGAGCAGGTTAAATGGACTTCTTGCCAAATATCATATTGAATCATTTTGGCAATTTTAAGAGCTGATTTGATGCCGAGTTTATTTTCAGTGACATCTAAATAAGCTTCATCAATGGACATGGGCTCAACCAAATCCGTATAACGCTTGAAAATCTCACGAATCTGCATACCGACTTTTCGATATTTTTGATAATTACCTGATATAAAAACGGCTTGCGGACAACGCTCATAAGCTTCTTTTGAGGACATGGCTGAATGAACACCAAATTTTCTGGCTTTATAATTGCAAGTTGAAACAACACCACGTCCACCTGTCTTTCGTGGGTCAGAACCGATAATGACAGGCTTACCTTTCAAGTCTGGATTATCCCGCTCTTCTACCGACGCAAAAAAGGCATCCATATCAATATGAATAATTTTTCGAGAAGTGTCATTAATTAAAGGAAAAATCAACATAAGCCTGTCCTTTCTGATTGTTTCTGAATCTATTATAACAATTTTCATGGTTTTCAACCAAACTTACAAATTCTAGTACAGTTAAGTGTTTTTTATGGAACTGTACTAGAAAAGATTATCGTTTTTTGCGAGTTTTCTGCTTTGGAAAACGCTTCCTTTGTGATAAACTATACTTGTAAATGTAACAGATGGTCTGTTACTAGAATTTAAGGAGAAATCTCATTATGGCGACTGTTAAAACTAATACAGATGTTTTTGAAAAAGCCTGGGAAGGCTTTAAAGGTACTGACTGGAAAGAAAAAGCCAGCGTTTCTCGTTTCGTACAAGCTAACTACACACCTTATGATGGTGATGAAAGCTTCTTAGCTCCTGCTACAGAACGTTCACTTAAAGTGAAAAAAATCATTGAAGAAACTAAAGCTCACTACGAAGAAACACGTTTCCCAATGGATACTCGTCCAACATCAATCGCAGATATTCCTGCCGGCTATATTTCAAAAGACGACGAACTAATCTACGGTATTCAAAATGATGAGTTATTCAAACTGAATTTCATGCCAAAAGGCGGAATTCGTATGGCAGAAACAGCTCTCAAGGAACATGGCTATGAACCTGACCCAGCTGTTCACGAAATTTTTACAAAACACGTAACTACAGTAAATGACGGTATCTTCCGTGCTTATACATCAAATATCCGTCGTGCACGTCACGCACACACTGTAACTGGACTTCCAGATGCTTACTCTCGTGGGCGTATCATCGGTGTTTATGCTCGTCTTGCTCTTTACGGTGCTGACTACTTGATGAAAGAAAAAGCCAACGACTGGAATGCAATTACTGAAATTGATGAAGAATCAATTCGTCTTCGTGAAGAAGTTAACTTGCAATACCAAGCACTTGGTGAAGTTGTCAAACTTGGTGACCTTTACGGTGTTGATGTCCGCAAACCAGCGATGAACGTTAAAGAAGCTATCCAATGGGTAAATATCGCATTTATGGCTGTTTGTCGTGTTATCAACGGTGCTGCAACTTCTCTTGGACGTGTGCCAATTGTTCTTGATATCTTTGCAGAACGTGACCTTGCTCGTGGTACATTTACAGAATCAGAAATCCAAGAATTCGTTGATGATTTTGTCTTGAAACTTCGTACTGTAAAATTCGCACGTACAAAAGCTTACGACGAACTTTACTCAGGTGACCCAACATTCATCACAACTTCTATGGCTGGTATGGGTGCTGACGGACGTCACCGTGTTACTAAAATGGACTACCGTTTCTTGAACACACTTGATAATATTGGTAATGCTCCAGAACCAAACTTGACAGTTCTCTGGACTGACAAATTGCCAGATTCATTCCGTCGCTACTGTATGAAAATGTCACACAAACACTCTTCAATCCAATACGAAGGTGTGACAACAATGGCGAAAGACGGTTATGGTGAAATGTCATGTATCTCATGTTGTGTATCACCACTTGACCCAGAAAATGAAGAACAACGTCACAACATCCAATACTTTGGTGCTCGTGTAAACGTTCTTAAAGCTCTTCTTACTGGTTTGAACGGTGGTTACGACGATGTTCACAAAGACTACAAAGTCTTTGATATTGACCCTGTCCGTGACGAAGTTCTTGACTTTGAAACTGTCAAAGCTAACTTTGAAAAATCACTTGATTGGTTGACTTCAACTTACGTAGATGCCCTTAACATCATTCACTACATGACTGATAAGTACAACTACGAAGCTGTCCAAATGGCATTTTTACCAACAAAACAACGTGCTAACATGGGATTCGGTATCTGTGGTTTTGCAAATACTGTTGATACCTTGTCAGCAATCAAATACGCTACTGTTAAACCAATCCGTGATGAAAATGGTTACATCTACGATTACGAAACAACTGGTGATTACCCACGTTGGGGTGAAGATGACCCTCGTTCAAACGAATTGGCAGAATGGTTGGTAGAAGCATACACTACTCGTCTTCGTAGCCACAAACTCTACAAGGATGCAGAAGCTACTGTATCACTTCTTACAATCACTTCAAACGTTGCTTATTCAAAACAAACTGGTAACTCTCCAGTCCACAAAGGTGTTTACCTTAACGAAGATGGCACTGTGAACCTTTCTAAACTTGAATTCTTCTCTCCAGGTGCTAATCCATCTAACAAAGCTCGTGGTGGTTGGTTGCAAAACCTTAACTCACTTGCAAGCCTTGATTTCTCATACGCTGCAGATGGTATCTCACTTACAACTCAAGTTTCTCCACGTGCTCTTGGTAAGACATTCGATGAACAAGTTGATAACTTGGTAACTATCCTTGATGGTTACTTCGAAAACGGTGGACAACACGTTAACTTGAACGTTATGGACCTTAAAGATGTCTATGACAAGATTATGAGTGGTGAAGATGTTATCGTTCGTATCTCTGGTTACTGTGTCAACACTAAATATCTTACAAAAGAACAAAAAACTGAATTGACACAACGTGTCTTCCACGAAGTCCTTTCAATGGACGATGCTGCTGAAGCCATTGCTGGAAAATAAGAGTAGAAGAAAAGACTTTGTCAGTTGACAAGGTCTTTTTTTGTGTATAAAAAAAGATTAAAAATCTGATTATCTGCATAAATACAGGGACTTTAAGCAATATGAATGAAAATACAAAAGAAATTTACCACTAATTTACTACGATTGAAAGAACCTTGATACGACAAAGAAAATAACATAAAAAAAACAAAATGGCATTTCATACAAGATATGAGATGTCTTTTTGTTGCTGTAACATAGCATAAAGTGTCCTTTTTCTGCTTGATTATCTACCATTTTTTTAGAACATGGATTGTCAAGAGCTTGTTGCGTAAGCAATGCTTGCTCTCTTGATAAGACATGGGATAAAAAATATTGTGACGGATAGCAGAAAAATAATGACTACTTGATTTTTTGATGATATACTCTAATAAATAGAGACTAGAGGTTTTGGAGGGGATACTGTATGAAATATATAGGAGCAATTATAACAACATATATTGTTTTATTTGTTTTGGACATAATGCAAAGAAGAAATCATAAGCAAACACAATCCTTAAAAAAATTTACGGTTAGGACAATAACTGATGTAAGTATAGTTTGTGCTGTTGGAGCTATTTTTGTGATTGGTGCAATGGTATTTGCACTAATAGACGAACCTGAAATATTTAAGAAAAATACCTTTATTATGATTATAGTTGTTGCTCTTTTAGGACTGATGTTTTTGGGAATGATTGCACCACTCAAGGGCGTTTGGGATATTTGTGTAGACGACAATGATGTTACTGTTATAAAGGTATTTCTATTTAAAAGTCATTGGAAAATATCGGATATATCATATTGTAAAATGAAACGTGGTGGTATGAATGTGTACATTAATGGAAGAAAGAAAAAAGCATTTTTTGTTGATGCTATGACAGACCACTTCGACAATTTCATAAAACGAATGGAAAAAGAGGGAAAAGAGATTATTGTTCTAGAACCAAAAGAGTTAAGCAATCAAAAAAACAAATCCTAAAATTTTAGGTTATCGTATCACTATATTTATGCAAAACTTATCTATATAGGAATATTATGGATTTTGTTATATTTTGATTGTTTATATTAGTTTCATTATTTGTTATAGCATTAAGTGCTTGTATTATCTATCCTATAAAATTTAGAAGATAAATAACATACAATTTTTCTCTTTTGGTAATGTGATATTATTAGTTGGGCAGGTGGAGTGATCCAGACGCGGTGGCGGTCGAAGACATAGAGCCACGCCAGCTTGCTGGCGAGTGTCTGGTTCACTTCGTCTGTGAGCGAGCTTGTGGCGAGCGAAGATTAAGCCCCCGTTATCTAACAAGGGGGGCAGAAAAAACAAAAGACAATGGACATTTATAAACGGAAAACGCTATATTTACAAGGTAAAACTGCATTTTATAAGGTGTGATATAAAAAGTATCTATTTCACATAAAATAATCTTATAGAGGAAAATATAAATATGAATATTTACAAAGTTATTTTTTACTATATTGGTATAATAATAGTTTGTATTGTGTTTATTAACATGTTATATAACTTAGTAACCAAAAAGTATAAAGAGAAATTATCTAAGGAACAGTTATCTAAAAATCCCAAAATACAATATTTCCAAACATGCTTTTATATTGCAGGAATTATTTTTTCGGGGATATGTGTTTGTACAATTGGAGTATCAGGATAAGAGATTTACCATTTGTTTTAAAAAATCAATATCCACATGTAATAGGAAAAATAGTAGAAGTGGATAAAACATCTCATGGGGATTTTTCTGTTATTATTGAAAATGAAATAACAAAAGAAAAACTTGATATAGGATTTATTCACAAGAACTTGAAAGAAGGGGAAAAAGTAGAAGTGTATTATTTGCCTCATTTAAAAATTGGTAGCATATATAAAATACAACAATAGTGTGAACGGTCGATTTACTGATATATTAATATTTATATTTAGCAATGGGAATATTGAGAATTGTTTTGCGTTTTGGACGAACTATTATTGCATTGAAAATTTGAAAAAATTGATTTTCCGATTATGTATTTAATGGTAGGTAAAAAAAGAGTTTTAGATATTGAAAATTACAGACAAGAAGTGATAAAGAAAATACAAGCACTTCATTACAATCAGAGCAGTTGGTCTTAGGATTGACTGCTTTTTTTATACAGATTTTTTATTAACAGGCAATTATCAAGATACGGTAGTTGCCTTTTTTGATTGGAGGAATTTTAAAATGAATGATAAAAACTTTATTGAAGAATTAAGGCAAAAACGTGAAGAATACGGAGTAACACAAACAAGGCTTGCGGTTGCCTGTGGTATCAGCCGTGAGTATTATAACCGCATTGAAAAAGGCAAACTTCCATTGACACAAGAACTGAAAGAAACATTAGAAAAACGGATTGAGCGTTTCAATCCACGAGAGCCATTATTCCTACTGATTGATTACTTTCGTGTCCGCTTTCCTACTACGGACGCATTAAAAATTATCCGTGATGTACTACAACTGAAAGCCGATTATATGCTGTATGAAGATTATGGAAAATACGGGTATGAAAGCAAATATGTGCTTGGCGACATCAATGTCATGTGTTCCATGCAGGAGCATTTAGGAATTCTATTAGAACTGAAAGGGAAAGGCTGTCGGCAACTGGAAAGTTATCTGCTGGCACAGGAACGCTCATGGTATGATTTTATGCTTGATTGCATGACGGCTGGCGGTGTGATGAAACGGCTTGATTTAGCTATCAATGACCGAGCAGGAATATTAGATATTCCAAAACTAAAGGAAAAATATATGGCTGGGGAATGTGTTTCCTATTTCCGTAAACAGAAAAATTATGGCAGTACAGAAAAATGTGGTGATGATATGCCAAAGAATACAGGCGAAACCTTATATCTTGGCTCAACAAGTAGCGAACTATATATGTGTGCTTATCAAAAAACTATGAACAGTATGTCAAGAATGGTACAGAAATTGAAGATACCGAGATTAAGAACCGTTTTGAAATACGCATGAAGAATGAGAGAGCCTATTATGCGGTTGTAGACTTACTGACTTATCGGGACGCTGAACGTACTGCTTTTTCTATCATCAATCATTATGTCCGCTTTGTAGATAGAGAGGACGATAAACCGAAAAGTCAATGGAAAATGAATGAGGATTGGGCGTGGTTTGTAGGGGATAACAGAGAACCGATACGCTTAACTACAAAACCAGAGCTTACACCTTGCAAAAGGCATTGCATTGGCTACAAAGACAGGTTGCACCGACCATAAAAATGGTGCAGGCATTAGACAGAGAAAATCATACAACGATACTGAAAGATATGATTGAGCAGGCAGAACTCAAAGACAAGCATAAACACTTATTACAATTAGAAAAATCAACCATAGAAGAACGTATAGATACCGCTGTTCCACAAGAGAATGACGGTATTTTTTAATTTCTTCAAAAAATCTGCAACAAAACAGCTACTTGCGTACAGATATGGTGCGAGAAAAGGAAATCTAACTTTTTTCAAAATTACTCATTAAATCGAGGTTTCCATTCCCTATATGGAGTGAAAGAAGATTTTAGAAATCTGCAACAAAACAAGGTGTTTATTCCCTATATGAAGTGGAAGTTGAGAAAATCTAAACTTTTTTGAGAAATATGACGGAAATTCATGATTAGTGGACAGTGTTCTATGAAAAGAGGAAAAACTATTTTCAATTTGTATTCAAACAGGTAGTAACGCTTGAGTGTTGGTATGAAAAGAAGAAAATCTTTTCATTTTCAACTTAACATTTGGCAGTTGCCGTTCCCTATATGGTGCAAAGAAAATCTTTCATTCCATTGTTGGCAGTAACGGTGGTGCATGGGTAGTTAAGGTGTGAAAAGAAAAACCGATTTTTTCATCATCAACTTAGCAAACCGATATTTGTTTACCCTATATGGTGCAGGAAAAGAGATTTCAACTATTTTTATTTCAACTTAGCAACTGGACGTTTGCTGTACAAATATGTAGTGAAAAGAGAAAAAGTTTTGAATATTGGTTACGCTTCTGCTCTTTTCCAACGCGGTATATAGGAAAGACGATTTTCTTTTTTTGACCGTTCTTTGACAAGTAAATAAAGCAGTCTGATACGTTAGGCAGACAGCGAGCCGTTGGAGCTGATACGCCATGACCTTTTCCCTGTGAAGCGAGCGGAAACTGTCAGCGTCCATGTAAAAGATTTATCCCTTTTATTGCCATGACCTGTCCTGTCTGATAATGATACTCCCGTACAGCCACAGCTTGAACGTTCAGAGCGTCGCACGCAATGGGTACGGCTACATAAGGACTATGCAGAGGTGGAACTCCTGTGGGCGATGATAAAGCCGTCAGACTGCTTAAAAATCAAAAAGAAAGGAGGTGCAGTCTTATGTATGATTTCAGTATGCCATTATGGGAACGCTACCTAATGACGATTGAGGAAGCGTCCAGCTATTTCCGTATCGGCGAAAACAAGCTCCGCCGTATTGCAAATGAATACAAAGAAGAATGTGTTGTGATGAACGGAAACCGTATGCTGATTAAGAAAAAGAAACTGGAACATCTGATTGATAAATTGGAAGAAATCTAATGCAAAAGAGCTTTGTGCGTGATATGATAAGCATATGTCGTAACAAGGCTCTTTCAGCTTTGAAAGGAGTTTTGAAAGATGTCAGAAAAAAGACGGGATAACAAAGGTCGCATTTTAAGGACTGGAGAGAGCCAGAGAACAGACGGCAGATATATGTATAAATATGTTAATCGTGCAGGCGAAACAAAGGTTGTGTATTCATGGAAACTTGTGCCTACGGACAGAGTTCCAAAAGGAAAGCGTGATGCTATATCCCTTAGGGAAAAAGAACGGGAGATACAGCGTGATTTAGAGGACGGAATAGATACCAAAGGCAAGAAAATGACCTTATGCGAGCTGTATGCCAAAAAGACAGCACAAAGAAGCAATGTCAAGAAAAACACACAGACAGGGCGAAAGTACCTCATGGACGCATTGGAACAGGACAGGCTGGGTTCTCGAAGCATAGACAGCATTAAACCGTCTGACGCTAAAGATGGGCAGTCCGAATGAAAGAAAAAGGGTACAGCTTTAAAACAATCAGTAACTATAAGCGTTCCTTAAAGGCTTCTTTCTACATGGCAATCGAGGACGATTATGTTAGGAAGAACCCTTTTGATTTTCAGTTAAGCGAAGTGATTGAGGACGACAGCGAAAGTAGACAGGCATTAAGCGAAGAACAGGAAGAACATTTACTGACCTTTCTTCAACAGGATACGGTCTATCAGAAGTATTATGATGATATATTGATACTACTGAAAACAGGTTTGCGAATATCGGAATTATGCGGACTGACAGCAAGGGATTTAGACTTTGAAAACCATACAATCAATATCGACCACCAGCTCTTACGCAATCAAGAGGGATATTACATAGAAACGCCGAAAACAAAGTGCGGAATAAGGAAAGTTCCTATGAGTGAAGAAGCTGGAAAAGCGTTGCAAAGAGTGTTGAAAAGAAAAACTGGAAAAAGCATTCAGATTGACGGTTACCGCAATTTCCTGTTTCTCAATCAGAAAGGTATGCCTATGGTGGCTTGCAATTATACTTCTGCATTGAAGAATATCGTAAGGAAATACAACAAGTACCATGAAGAACCTTTGCCAAAGATAACACCGCATATATTAAGACATACGTTTTGTACACGATTAGCACAGAAGAACATGAACCCAAAGAACCTGCAATATATTATGGGGCATTCCAGCATAATGATAACGCTGAACCTGTACGCCCATGCTTCACAGACAGGGGCAAACATGGAAATGCGAAGCCTGATAGCGTAGTGATTTACAACGAAATTTACTACGATAAAAGGACAAAAGGTGCGGAGTTGTGAGGGGTTATAAGAAGTATCTGCCAAAAGGAAAACACCGACAAAGCCAGTAAAACAGGGATATATCGGTGTTGTAAGAACTTATGAAAAGATAATCAGAAATTTAGTTTATGTTTGTTTTTAAAATATAGCTATGAAAATCAAACAGACACGAAATACATTATCAGATACTTATTTAGATGCTGTCAGAATCCGACAAGTAGTCTTTGTTAAGGGGCAAGGCGTGCCAATGTCACTTGAAATCGATGAGAACGAGGCTTATTGCCTTCATTTTGTCCTTTATGATGAGCAAGGTCAAGCAGCCGCTACCTGCCGTATTTTGCCAAATAAAGACCATAGTGAAGCGACACTACAACGTATGGCGGTACTCCCAAGCTATCAAGGACAAAATCTTGGAAAACTTCTCTTAGAGGATGTGATTCAATTCTGTCAAAAACAAGGCTTTAAACGCATGGTATTACACGCGCAATTAACAGCAAAAGGTTTCTACGACAAGCTTGGCTTTACTTGCTCCGGCGAAGAATTTGAAGAAGCTGGTATCATGCACATCAGTATGGAAAAATCATTATAAAACTCTTTAACGGCTTACTGGCTTAGATTCATTACCTTGGGCTGATTTGCAATTTGACATAACACAAAAGCGAGGCAGAAACAAAAGTGTTCAGCCTCGCTATTTATATAGCTGTAATAAGCAAAATGCAGTGGTTTGGAATTCAAGAATCTGGAAATCAATTGTTGAAGGTCGCTGTCAAGAAATCTAAAAACAGAAATTGTCAACTTAGAGTTTCCATGCGCAATTGATTAGGCACTTTTTAACGCTTGCTTTACAAGCTAGACTTTTAAACCTCAAACAATATTTTCAACTATTTAAGCAATCACCGCTGAATAGGTTCTAATACGCTGATAGACCAACTTTTACAACCCTTTTTGGCATCAAACTTTCCTTGAATTTATTTCCCAAACCTTTTAAAGTTATTCTTTTCCCCTTAGGCGTCGGAAAGTTGCTTTTATAGCATCTGCGATGTCATTTCCTTGTTCTTTGAGATGATTTAGACGACGTTCGTTCAAATCTTCTTGGACTTATCGTACAATTCATCTTGGACTTGTCCTGCAAGTTCAACTTCACGTGCGAGAGCAAGGGCATCCCAACGCATAATATTCGTTTTATAAGGAGCAAAGACATGGTTTAAAATACTTTCATCTTCTTCATGAACCAAAGCAATAACAGCAACCTCACCATCAAGCAATTTTGTCGTCACTTCTTCAATCAAGCTATTGTCACTTGCATCAGTCATGCTTCCACTTGCTGCACCAGCAAGACTGCCTATACCGTAACCAATAATAACACCGATAGGACCGCTCAAAATTCCCAACAGACCGCCGATAATACCGCCAACAGTCGCATAATCACGGCTAGCATCGTCAAAGTCGATAGAATCTTTGATAGTGATTTTACCATCTTCATTTTTCACCAATGCGATCTGTGCAATTTGCGTATCATTATCCTGCTTAAATGATTTTAGTTCTGAAAAAGCTTGGTAAGCTTCACTTTCAATATCAAAAACAACAGTCAGTACATTTGCCATAATCTTGTTCCTCCTTTTCCTTTATCACCCTCATTATAACACTTTCGGACTAAAAAGGTTGGTAAAAACAAAGCGTTTTCAAAGAAATTTCTGTTTTTAATAATTCTGCTGAATCCATTGTGAAATTCTCTGACGTTCCTCAATCCACAGAGGTCTATCATCATAAGCATATGTACGATTAGTCAGAAAAATAGCAGCCTTTTGCTCCTTACGATTGATTGTCACATAAGTGCCTGTGTAACCAGTATGGTCAAGCCAATCGCCCTCTTTATTCCATGCAAGCGAACGTTCTTTATTCGCTTGACTGAAATTTTGCCAAATATCACTCGTAAAATCATCTGTTAGATAATGCTGACAAAACTTTTCTAAATCCTGCAGGTTTGAAAATAACCCTGCTGAACCAGAATGAATGCCAAGAACTTTGGCTTTTGGATCATGAACAACTCCATCACCGATGCCAGCAACCGTAGGCACCGCCTTTTTTACTGGACCAAAACCAGTATTTGTCATGCCAAAAGGCTGAAAGACTTCATCTTTAAAAATCACATCAAGTGACTTGCCATAAATCTCTTCCAGCATAAAGCCAAGCAAAAGAAAATTGATGTCTGTGTAAAGAAAAACTTTCCTTCCCTCCACAGCAATGTGATTAATGGCTTCTTTCAACTCAGCTGCATTCAGATTATCACGATTAGGAATAAAAGGATTTATCCCACTACTATGTGTTAAAAGTTGTCGTAAGGTTACAGATGACTCGTGAAAATCAGGATAATACCGCACCAAAGGCGCATCCAACTCTAATCTTCCTTGATATAAAAGAGAAGTGATAACTGTTCCAACGCCAACTACCTTGGAAACGGATGCCAAATCGTAAATCAAACCAGATTTTATAGGAGTGACACCGTCAATCGTACCAATATAATGTTCTGACCATTGACCATCTTTAAAAAGAGCTAAACTAGCTCCATGATAAATATTACGATTGATTTGATTATTAATAATTTCTAGCAAATCTGTCATTTGATAAACCAAATTTCAATATTACTAGGGTCAGAAAGTACTAAGACACTCGCTTTTTTATCCAAATAAACAGTTTGCCCTTTATCTTCTAAAAAGCTAACCAAGGCTTTCAAATCATAATTGTCAGGAACTTGACATTCTAAAATTTCCACATCCCAAGTTTCAAGTGGGTCAACAGCTAAATCTGCACCTTGTGCTTGCACAAATTGGATATCAAGCGGAAATTGTCCTTCAAAAACATCATCGTAAAAGGCACGCGCAGCTGCTTCATCAGCCACGTTAAGTGTCATACTTCGAAGCTAAAATCAGAAACTTCTTTTAACTCATCATTTTTAGGGAAATTGACACTATCGATTTCAGTTAATTGTTGAATATCATCTTCAGAATGTAAAAGAAAAAGGTCACCTTCTGGTGATAACGTTTCAAAGGCATATCCATTTTTACCTTTAAAGAGACGCTCAACAGCAACACTATTTCCTAAGATAGCTGTCACTTCATCGGCATTCGGAATTTTAACAACAATCTTATTAAGTTTTTTTGTTCCCTCAACAGCATGTGTATAGGGCGATGGTGATTCCTCAATAACAAAACTAGCTTTTTTTTGTTTGGTTGAAACTCAGCAATCGCATTTTCTTCGTTAACTAGTTTAAAACCTAATTTTTTATAAAACTCAATGTTGTGATCACGATTATTGATTCGCAAAACGGGATGCCTAAACGTAACTTCGTCAAATAAAGTCATAACTGTCTCCTCACAATGTTTCATTTATTAAATTTTCAATACAGTTCCTACAAAATAAGGACTAGGTCTTTTCTATTTTAGAAAAAATTATTTAGTTTGACAAGAAATTATGCGTTTTTTAGAAATTTTTGTATAAAAAGTACCCAACTGCTTTATTTATACAGTGATAATTAACAAGATACAGTGATTTGAAGTTCAATAGATTCAGGGGAAAATTGTTGAGGATTACCTCAAAAACATAAGAATAGTGATGAGATATTTTATTAGTGTCAATCAAAAATAAAAAAGGAAACCCGAAGGTTTCCTATATGTCTCATTATTATAGGTACAAGAGTTTGAATAAGGCTACTGCTGCAATACCTGCAAGAATTGGAGCGATAACTGGTACCCATGAATACCACCATTTAGAATCGCCTTTGTGTTCACCAAGAACTGATTTAGGAAGCAAAGCATGAACGATACGTGGACCAAGATCACGTGCAGGGTTAAGACCAGGACCAGTAGGACCACCAAGTGATGCAACAAGTGTCATTACAAGGAAACCAAGTCCTAAGTGAGCAACAGCAAGTGAACCTGTTGTGTAAGGTGCAACTTGGCTTGCTGCTGTAGTAGCATCATAACCGTAGTTAGTCAATTTTGCAACTAATTCTGCACCGAAGTAGTTTTTAGTAAGTGCCATAGCACCGAAGAAAAGTACGAATGAACCTAAGAACTCATTCAAGAAACCGTTAATCCAAGCGGCTTTGTGACTTTCTTTTGTGCCGTCGTCAACAGCTGAAATAGTTGAGAATGAACCAAGGATAGCATTTGGATTTTCAGTTTTAAGGTAGTATGGCTTGTGTGTCATAACGACAAGCAATTGACCAAACATTGCACCAAGTAATTGAGCAGTGATGTACTGTGGAACGTGTGACCAGTCAAACAAACCTGAAACTGCAAGTGCAAGTGTGAAGGCTGGATTAATATGGTTACCTGAAACGTTACCAAACATGAGTGCAGGAATCATAACACCAAAACCATACCCAAGTGCGATGATAACCCACCCAGAGTTATTCCCTTTTGTCCCCTTAAGTTCCACATTAGCAACTGCACCATTACCAAGAATGATGAGTAAAGCTGTCCCGATAAATTCTGTGATATATTTCACAGTCCATGTAACATCCATGTTTTTTGTTTCCTCCGAGAAAATATAGTTTAGACATTTAACATTCTATCAAGTATAATAAATAATGTAAAGGTTATCCGTAAAATTAAAACGTTTACTTTTTAGAAGGGAAAGTTTCATGAAATATAATCAATTCTCTTTCATTCCAAGACCTATCGCTATTGCAGAGCAAGAGTTGCAAGCCTTAGGATTTGATATTACCCACCAACAAGCTGATAAAAAAGCTCTGGAAAATTTCTGCCGTAAGATTTTCTTTAATTACAAAGATACGGACTACCCACTTCGTCATTTAATCGCTGATTTTGAGACAGATTTATTAACATTTTTTAATTCTGAACGTCCATTAACAGCGGATATTTTTTACACTATTTCACTACAACTTCTCGGATTTATTCCGCATGTTGACTTTACAAATACAACTGACTTTTTAGAAAAAATTGCCTTTCCGATTAATTATCAAAAAGGACACATCCTTGAGGCGCTTTATCATTTGCTAGCTAGTCGCCAAAAATCAGGTATGACCTTGCTTGATGATTTAATTAGTAAGGGGCTTATTCCAGTAGATAATGATTATCATTTTTTCAATGGCAAATCACTAGCAACGTTTGATACAACTGATTTGATTCGTGAAGTTGTTTATGTGCAATCACCGCTTGATACTGACCAAGACGGACAACTCGATTTGATTAAGGTCAATATTATTCGCCCTAAAACAAGCCACCAATTGCCAACCATGATGACAGCTAGTCTTATCACCAAGGAACAAATGTCGTTGCTAACGATAAAAAACTTTACAAAATGGAAGGTGATTTAGCTGTAAAACCAGCACGAACAATCAACGTTGAAACACGTGACTTTGAACCGTTAGCTGCTCCTGATGTTGACCTTCCTCTCGGAGAAAGTGAAGAACGTTTCAATTTTATTGACCCCTACACGCTCAATGATTATTTCCTTGCACGTGGTTTCGCAAGTATCTACGTTTCTGGGGTTGGAACTGCAGGCTCTGACGGTTTTATGACCAGCGGAGATTATGCGCAAGTGGAAAGTTTTAAAGCAGTCATTGATTGGTTAAATGGCAAAGCAATCGCCTTTTCTAGCCACCGTCGTGACCAAAAAGTTGTTGCTGATTGGGCGAGTGGACTGGTTTGTACCACTGGAAAATCTTATCTTGGAACCATGTCAACCGCTCTAGCAACGACAGGTGTTGAGGGGCTGAAAGTTATCATCGCTGAATCAGCTATTTCATCTTGGTATGATTATTATCGTGAAAATGGGTTGGTTTGCAGCCCTGGTGGCTATCCTGGTGAGGACCTTGATGTGCTGACCGAATTGACTTACTCACGTAATTTGCTGGCTGGCGATTATTTACGCAATAATACACATTACCAAGAACTCCTTGACGAGCAATCTGCACAGCTCGACCGTGCTTCTGGTGATTACAATCAATTTTGGCATGACCGTAATTATCTGCCACACGCTGACAAGGTTAAAGCAACCTGCGTATTCACTCACGGGCTCCAAGACTGGAATGTCAAGCCACGTCACATCTTCAATATTTTCAATGCCCTTCCAGATACTGTCGAAAAACACGCTTTTCTTCACCACGGTGAGCATGTTTACATGCACAACTGGCAATCCATTGATTTCCGTGAAAGCATGAACACTTTACTTTCTGAAAAAATGCTTGGACAAGATAATCATTTCGTTTTGCCAACACTTATCTGGCAAGATAATAGCCAAGAACAAGCTTGGACAAGCTTAGCTGAATTTGGCAGTAACAATCAATCAACTTTAGCCCTTGGTACAGACCAAAAAATCATTGACAATCATTACGCCAAAGCTGAATTTGAACGTTATAGCAAGAATTTCAGAACTTTCAAGAGTGAGTTATTTACTGGAAAAGCAAATGCCATTTGCCTCGATTTACCGATTGAACACGATTACCATATCAATGGGCAAATCACTCTACACCTAACCGTCAAATCTAGTGAAAATAAAGGAATTCTGTCTGCCCAAGTCTTAGACTATGGCGAAAAGAAACGTTTTAAAGATGTTCCTTATGTACTTGATTTATACGCTATTGATAATGGACGCAATTTCTCACGTGAAGCTCTCAAAGAATTGCCATTTACCAAAACCAGAGAACGTGTCATCACAAAAGGTGTTCTAAATCTTCAAAATCGTACAGATTTGTTAACAATTGAAGATATCCCTGCCAATGAATGGATGACCATTGATTTCACCCTTCAACCAAGCATCTACAAATTGGAAAAAGGCGACACTCTCCGCGTACTTCTCTACACAACAGACTTTGAGCACACTATCCGTGACAATAGCAATTACATTTTGACAGTTGATTTAGACAAATCAAATTTGGAGATTCCTATAGAGAATAACGTGGGTCTTTGACACATAAGCATCCTCCTATCATTCTCAGAAGAAAAAATCCTTTCTAATCTATCACATAAGTTTACAAATTTTAATAAGAACCCTGCTTACTTTGAAAAATCAAAGAATATCATCTCATACAAAACTCCTCTATGTCTTATGAACAAGAGGAGGTTTTTGTGTTTTTATACTCAACGAAAATCAAAATTAGACTAGGTGACGTAGATTCAGATAGAACTCCGTTATTTTATAATTTGGAATAATAAGCTAAAAACTTCCGTTGAAGATTTTCACACCTCAAATCAAGTCACAAACGTCTGAGTTTAATTTTCAAAGAGGGTTACTTATAAAAGGTCACAGTCATTTTAGTTCCTAATCCTAGCTGACTTTCCACCTTAATATCAGCATGATGTTGATTGACTGCGTGCTTAACAATGGAGAGCCCCAAACCAGTGCCACCCAACTTCTTCGAGCGACTCTTATCAACTCGATAGAAACGCTCAAAAATGCGTTCCTGCTCATCTTTGGCGATACCAACTCCAGTATCCTGTACTGTCAGAACAACATCGTCCTCATTCGAGGTGACATTGACAGTCACATCCCCCTTATCACGGTTATAGATAATAGCATTATCACAAAGATTATAAATCAAAGAATGAATAAGGGCATGGTTACCAGTAATATAAGCTGGTTCCCCTAATAAATGCAAGTTGATATGACGTTCATTTGCCTTAGCAGATAAACTATCTAAAACTTCCTCTGATATCTGATAGAGATTGACGGGTTCCATAGCTAACTCTTCTGACTCATCAAGATGTGACAGTTTAATAATATCTTCTACCAACTGGATCATACGTTGAGACTCACTGTGGATTTTCTCAGCGAATTGTGGAACATCTTTTTGCGCAACAACATCACTAGCCAGCATTTCAGAATATCCAGAAATCAAATGTAACGGTGTTTTCAGTTCATGAGAAACGTTTGCCGTAAATTCGCGGCGCAGCTGCTCTGCCTGAAGTTGCTCTGTAACATCAAAGAAAAGAATTGCTAAACCAGTCACCTTATCCTCAGAGTGAATAGGACGTACCATAACTTTGTAATGCGCATCATCTAATTGCAAAATCCCTTCTTGTTTGCGACCCTGAAGACCTTTTTCTAGCCAATTATTTAGTGACAGGTTACGGAGAATTTGCAACATATCTTTACCCAAACAAGTTTGATCAGTCTGCAAAATATCCTGTGCTGCTTGGTTGATACTGATGATACGACAGTTATTGTCTAACAAAATCATGCCTTCTTTAATTTTAGAAATAATGGTATCAAATTCTGATTGACGTTGTTCTATCAAAACTTCTCGCTCAGTAACTTCCTTTTGATGTCTGGCAATCCGTCTTAGAAGGGGTGAAATTTCTTCATAGGCATCATTTTCAAGCGGATGGTCAAGATCCAGTCGATTCAATGGTAACACAATACTCTTAGCAATAGAGTGTGAAAGCCACAGAGAGAGTAAGAAGGCCAATACAAGAATAAGGAACAAAGGCTGGAACATCCGAAACAAAAGCACTAAAATACTGTGTCTAGTAACAGATAAGCGAATAACGGTTCCATTATCCAAGCGCTGAGCAGAATAAAGTGACTGAGTGGTTAAGGTTTTAGAGTATCGAACACTCTCACCATAACCATCTTTCAAAGCTTCTTTGATTTCTTCTCTATTAGCATGATTGTCCATGATCTGTGCATCAGACTCATTATCATAGAGAACTTTTCCTTGATTATCAACCCAAGTGATTCTGACATTTGACATCTTGAGCTCATTAAAATAATCTTGGCCTTCCAGAGAAACCCCTTGAGCAGCTAAGGCTGTCTCTGTCTGCAACTGTTCCTTTTGTACTTGAGTAAAGTAGCCATAAAGCAAGCCAACAACCATAAATAGAGTTACAAGAAGAACGCCTAGCGTGGCAAAAAAAGTTGAACGAAAGATTTTCTTAATCATCTGTTACCTCCAAACGATAACCAACACCACGAACTGTCTTAATCAGATGACTAGCATCTCCAAGCTTCATGCGAAGGGTTCCAATATGAACATCAACTGTCCGTGTTTCTCCGATAAAGTGTTCTCCCCAAACTTTATCCAAAAGTTCTTGCCGCGTAAAAACACGGCCAGGATTTAACATCAATAAAGATAGCAGATCAAATTCTTTCAAAGTTAATTCGATTTTTTGTCCATTATTTCTAACCGTGTAATTCTTTGCATCCAGAGAGAGGTTTTTATTGTCAAATGAGTTTCCTGTTCCTGATTTGATGTACGTCTGAGAACTGCTTTGATGCGAGAAATCATTTCCATCATACCAAACGGCTTAACCAAATAATCATCGGCACCCAAATCTAATCCTTTGACTTTATCAAATTCTGTTCCTTTAGCAGTTGTCATGATTACTGGAATATCTTTTGTCATGCCATTTGATCGTAGGGATTTTAAAATGGTCAATCCATCATCTACAGGCAACATGATATCTAACAGTATAAGCTTAGGTTGCTCTTCTTCCATGGCTTTCCAAAATAGAACGGAGTCAGGAAACCCCTGAGCCTCAAACCCTGCTGTTCGTAAAGTATAAAGCATCAGTTCTCGAATATCATCATCATCTTCAACGCAGTAAATCATGTTTCTTCTCCATTCAGTTCACCAGTGATTGAAAAAATTACCCACTTAGCGACATTGACGGTATGGTCACCAATTCTTTCCAAATATTTGGCAATCATCAAAACATCAATAGTATATTCACCATCGTTTCCAAGTTCAGCAATATGGGCAATTAAACTTGCCTTTATTGTATCAAATTCTTTATCCACTGTGACATCTTTTTGGATAACTTTTAAAGCTAAAGTCTCATCATCATGGACAAAGGCATCCACACTATCTGTTACCATATGGACAACGTGTTTGACCATTTGCTTGAGATGACGAAAATCAGCTCCTTCATGAACATGACCATCACCAATAATATCAACAATTTCAGCAGATTGAGCACCAATACGCTTCATATCATAAACCATTTTCAAAGCAGCTGAAATACGTCGCAAATCCTTGGCAACTGGCTGTTGACGAAGCAGTAACTTAAGACATTGTGATTCAATATCTCTTTCCATCTGCTCAATTTTTTGATAAGTTTTGCCAACATCATTAACCAGATGCTGATTATTTTCACTGATGGGCATTAATGATTTTGAAATAATTTCCTCACATAACGACCCCATCAAAATTAAATTGGTATTGAGTGCATGCAGTTGATTTTCAAAGGCTGAGCGTATCATCCGAATCTCCCTGTTATATAATTTTCTGTGCGTTCGTCTTGTGGCATTGAAAATAGTTGGCTTGTTTTATTGTACTCAACAATTTCGCCCAATAAGAAGAAGGCTGTCTTGTCGGAAATCCGCACAGCTTGTTGCATGTTGTGGGTCACCATGACGATAGTATATTTTTTCTTGAGTTCAATAACCAAATCTTCAATTTTTGCTGTTGAAATCGGATCTAAGGCACTTGTTGGTTCATCCATGAGGAGAACTTCAGGTTCAATGGCCAAAGCTCTAGCAATGCAAAGCCGTTGCTGTTGACCACCAGACATACCAAGAGCAGATTTATTGAGGCGATCTTTGACTTCATCCCATATAGCGGCTTGTTTTAAGGAACGCTCCACAATTTCATCCAATTGAACTTTATTGTGAATACCGTGAGTTCTAGGCCCGAAGGCAATGTTGTCATAGATGCTCATCGGAAATGGATTGGGTTTTTGGAAAACCATACCTACTTTTTTACGAAGGACATTGATATCTAAATCGCGGTAAACATTTTCTTTATCTAATGTGACCTCTCCGGTAATACGGCAATTTTTCACCAAGTCATTCATTCGGTTAAGACTTTTCAGCAAGGTCGATTTTCCACATCCTGATGGACCAATGAAAGCTGTAATTTCATTGCTGGCAATTTCCAGATTAATGTTTTTAAAGCTTTGAAGTCTCCGTAGTAGAGATCCAAATTTTTAATTTCTATTTTATTCATCGCTTGTTTTACTTCCTAATCGTCTAGCAATCAAACCTGACACTAGATTAATGATAATAACTAATACTAAGAGAACCACTGCTGTAGCGTAGGTTTGATTGACATAAAGTCCCTCTCCTGAGATAGCATACATATGTACAGCCAAAGTCCGTGACGAACTGAAAATACTTTTCGCCACTTCAGCAACCGTACCTGCTGTAAAAATCAAGGCGGCTGATTCTCCCACAATTCGCCCAATCGCTAAAATAATTCCTGAAAAAATTCCTGGCATGGCGCTAGGAAGGACAATTTTAAAAATTGTCCTAAGTTTACCCGCCCCAAGTGCAAAAGCCCCTTCACGATAGGAGTCTGGTACTGAAAGCAAAGCTTCTTCTGTTGTTCGCATAATCAGTGGCAAAATCATGATACTAAGTGTAACAGCTCCTGACAGCAAGGAAAGTCCCATGTGAGCGAACTTAACAAAGAAAAGAGCGCCAAACAGTCCATAGATAATGGAGGGAATCCCAGAGAGCGTTTCAGTTGCAATCCGAATAACACTAACAAAAGGGTTATCACGACGCGCATATTCTACCAAGTAAATAGAAGCCCCTATACCAATAGGTACGGCAACACTTAATGCTAAAATGGTCATAAAAATCGTATTGATTAAGGCCGGTAACAACGATACATTCTCACTATTGTAAGTCCAAGCAAACAAACTCATGTTTAAGTTGGGCAAGCCTTTGACCAGAATATATCCGACCGTGAAAGCAATTCCGACAAATGTTATCAAGCAGCACCATAAACTAACAAATACAACATTAATGATACCAGGTCCCGTCGGCGTGACTGCCAATCTTGCTTGAAGCTACGGTGATTGATATTTTCCATGTCTACTCCTCTTTATGTAACAACGAAAAGCTGATGTTAATGATTAGGACAAATATAAAAAGAACAACAGCTGTCCCTATAAGAGCCTCTCTGTGAAGACCACTAGAGTACCCCATCTCCATAACAATATTGGTTGTCATAGTTCTGACCCTGATGTCAAGGAATCTGGCAAGACAGCTTGGTTACCTGCAACCATGATAACTGCCATAGTTTCCCCGATTGCGCGTCCAATCCCTAAAATGACAGATGCCAAAATTCCCCGCTTAGCTGCTGGCAGTACTGCAAAAAAGATGCTACGCTCATGGGAAGCCCCCAGAGCTAAACCACCTTCATAATAGGATCTAGGAACAGCACGAATAGCAGCCTCAGAGACACTGATAATAGTTGGTAAAATCATCAAACCAAGCAAAATTGAAGCGGTAAGTACTCCCATTCCAAAGCCACCGATGTTATCACGAACAAAGGGAACTAAAACAACCAAACCAAAGAAACCATAAACAACCGATGGTATCCCTGCCATGAGGTTAATAGCCGCCTTGAGCGGTCTATAGATGGCTTCTGGACAAAAAGAAGACATAAAAACCGCTGTCAAAACTCCAACAGGTACCCCAATAATAAGCGCCCCTGCTGTCACATAAAGTGAACCGACAATCATTGGAAAAATACCAAAAAGGTTGTTAGCCGGTCTCCATACAGTTCCGAAAAGAAAGTTACCTAAACCAATTTGATGAATAGCAGGAATCCCACTCGAAAACAAAAAGATGCAAATTAGTAGCACGGATAGAACAGAAATGCAGGCGGTAAGAAAAAATACCGCTTGCATCATTTTTTCTTTTGTATGATTCATTCATGACCCCTTAGTCTGAAAGACCGTCCCAACTTGTTGTCTTACCTGTAAAAATAGTCTTGACTTGTTCGCTTGTTAAGCCATCAACTTTGTTATCTTTATTAACAATAACAGCAATACCATCTATCGCAATAACTGTTGAGCTGACTCCTTTAGATGTTTCTTCATCTTTCAAATCACGTGACGCCATTCCAATATCAGCTGTTCCCTCGATTGCATTTGTGATACCTGTTGAGGAGTCGCTTTGTTGAATCTCTACTTCAACCTTAGAGTTGACTTTGCTATAAGCTTCTTTTAATTTTTCCATAACTGGTGTGACAGAGCTTGATCCTGAAACAACAACCTTGCCAGAATCAACTGAAGATTTATAGGCTTTGGTATCGTCAAGTGGAATGTAACCATTTTCTTCTACGACAGCTTGACCATCAGAACTTAAAATAAAGTTGATGAAATCTTGAGCAGCCTCACTTATCTTATCTTTAGTCACAATGTTAAATGGTCGAGAAATCTTGTAGCTTCCGGCTTTAATATTGGCAACACTTGCCTCGGTACCATCAATTTTCAGAACCTTGACGGTATCATCCAAAGAACCTAGCGAAGTATAGCCGATAGCTGACTTATCTCCAGCTACTGTCGTTAGCATAACAGAGGTCGAGTTAGTAACAATGGCTTTGTCCGTTGTCAAATCAACTTTTTCACCATTTTGCTCTTGTTGAACTCCGAAAAGTTCAACAAAAGCACCGCGTGTCCCAGACCCATCTTCACGGGAAACAACGCTGATGTTACCAGATGCAGATGAAGAGTCCCCGTTTGATTTGCTACAAGCTGAAAGTCCCACTAGAGCTGTTAAGCCAGCTAGGGCCAGTACCGAAAACAATTTACATTTTTTCATGATGTTCTCCTTTAAATTCTTTACAATGACCATTATAGAAAGCCAACATCAAATCTATTACCATACTTTTGTAAAGTTTTTGTAAAATCATTACCAAACGCTCACTCTTATCACACAGTTAAAATAGGCAGTTACTTCAAAAAATGCTATAATAAATAAAGCTTTAAGAAATACTCAAAAAGAAACATAAGGCAACGAAAATTTAACAAGAGGGTCTAAACCCTTGCTACGAAAGGAATCTTAAAAATCTTATGATGAATATGCAAAATATGATGCGTCAGGCTCAAAAACTCCAAAAACAAATGGAGAAAAAACAATCTGAACTTGCTAGTACAACTTTCACTGGAAAATCAGCTCAAGATTTAGTTGTTGTTGAGTTTACAGGTGATAAAAAATTGGTGAACATCACTTTTAAAGATGCTGTTGTTGACCCAGATGATGTTGAAACACTTCAAGACATGACAACACAAGCAATCAACGATGCACTTTCTCAAATCGATGATGCCACACAAAAAACACTAGGCGCATTTGCAGGAAAATTACCATTTTAATGACATAATCAAAAAAGCTCGAACCTTTTAAGGTTCGAGCTTTTTAAGCTTCTTTTGCTGTTTCTAAACAATAACATTTTTCATGACAATGTGGGCAAGTTAATTTTCGCGTTTTAGGAGTATGACGAGCAAATACGAATTCCCTATACGTTGGTTGGAAAAGTTGGTGGCAATTGGGACAGATATAAGCTATTTTACGTGAAAAACGATAAGACAATGTTAATAATGTGCCAACATACACCAAACCAATACCGATACCAACACCTTGCCAAACAACAGATTGTGGACGACTTGCAAGCCAAGCAACACAAAGAACAAAAATAAGAATCGTTGCTAGATTACTAATCCACATCCGTTTTTGCAAACGACGCCAAGCTAATTGATTTTTCATGGTAAGAGAAATGTCTGATAAAAATTCTAGCGACTGACCTGTTTGATTTTTTACCCTGTCAAGCAAGTTGACAGTAGTGTCAAGTTTGGCTTTCTTCTCAGCAAGCTCACGCTTTGTTTCCTTGATATGCTCAACAAGCAGTAACTCTAAAACTTGCCTTGCATTTTCCTCAGCAAACAACCGCTTTATCTGTTCAATAGAAAAATCTAACTCTCTCAAAAAACAAATCATGCGCAACTGTTCCAAATCACTATCCACATAAATCCGCCGTCCACCTTCTGTCAAATCAGATGGCGACAAAATACCACGTTTATCATAATATTGGACCGTGCGAACTGAAACACCTGCCAACTTCGCCAAATCGCCAGTTGTATAAGAGCGAGACATTCCTTTCACCTCCTTTCTGTCCTTATTATAGGACATGCCCCAACGTCACAAGCAAGGGGTTACCCTAGATGATTTTTTATTTTTTGAAAAATAGCAGAGCTTTTAGCTAAAAAAGCCACCTAAAGCTGCAAAAGGATTGTCACCATGCTCTTCTTCTTGCTGATTCAAATAAGATTTATTCTCATCAAATTCCATGAACTTTTCATAAACAAGCGCAGTCATGCGAGCATCTTCAAGTGAATTATGACAATGTCCTGAAATACCTAAAAATTCAGCAACACTTGTCAACTTGAGACTGGCAATTCCATTCAAGTCTGTGCTACGACGTTCAAAAGCCTCATCATATAAATCAACCTTGTAAAGCTCTGTCAAGTCTAATTCATTTTCAGCAAGTAAGGGCAGGTCTGATTTTAGCGCATTGTAACCAACCAAAGCAGTCTCTCCAACGAATGTTTTAAAGTCAGCCAGCACTTCATCAAGCTTTGGAGCGTTAGCAATTTTTTCTGACGTAATACCCGTCAATCCATTAATGAATGACTGCAATGGCACATCGGTGTAAACATAAGTGTCAAAGCTGTCAACTTCGTGACCTTCTTTGAATTTTACTGCTGAAACCTGAATAATATGACTTTTCTCAGCAACCGTATTAAATTCCAAATCAAATGCAATGTACTCCGCTAATTTTTCCATGATACCTCCTAAAAATGAGTTTATAAAATAAAGCTGGAACTTTTGTCCCAGCTTCCGATAAATTTCGAGTTCTTATTTTCCACCAAAAAGACGCGCTAGGAATCCCTTCGGAGCTGCTTCTTCTTGAATTTTTTCTTCTGACTTCGTTTGAATTTCTTCGACTTCAGCCTTAGCTTCATTAAGTTCAAGCTGAAGGCGTTTTGTGTCTTCCATGGCAGCAAGCGTCAATTGTTGTTGCTGATCAAGCTGCTTGTCTTTTTCACTAATTTGCACATCTTTAACACGAAGCTGTTCATCTTTTGAAGCAAGCTGTTTATCCTTAGCTTTGAGCTGCTCATACAAACGTGTAATTTCAGTATTTTTTTCGTCCACTAAAATTTCTAAAAGTTCGCGTTGTTTTGTTTCTTCATCAATTGGCTCATCTTCAAAAATGGTTGTTTTGTAGATTTCTTCCAATTTAATCAAGCCACTTCGGTTGACAACGGTAACTCCCTTTTCATTTTTATCGACATCTTCTTCTGGCAGACTCTTGACACGATTGTTAACCGCTTGACGGCTAACTCCTAGAATCTCAGCCAGCTCGCTAACTGTTTTCTCAATTGCCATAATATCCTCTTTTACGTTGAAATTTCTTATGAAAAGGATAACATAACAGTCTATGATTGTCAATTTTCACCAAGTTTCTGGTGTGCTTTTTACTTGATATCAACTTTTTTTAGAACTGCTGTCACGTTTTTGTTATTTTCTGTAAACATCCTAACTTTCTTTTCACAAATCCCATTACTTGCTTATCAAGATAGCAATATTTTATGCTACAATAGCTATATGAATACATACGATACAATTATCATTGGTGGCGGTCCCGCTGGTATGATGGCTGCCATTTCAAGCAGTTATTATGGTAACCAAACATTACTTATTGACAAAAATAAACGACTCGGCAAAAAACTAGCTGGAACGGGGGGTGGACGTTGTAACGTCACTAATAATGGTACCATTGATGACCTCATGGAAGGCATTCCTGGAAATGGACGCTTTCTTTACAGTGTCTTTTCACAGTTTGACAACTACGACATTATCCGATTTTTTGAAGAAAATGGCGTTGCTTTAAAAGTTGAGGACCATGGGCGTGTGTTCCCAAAAACTGATAAATCAAAAACGATTATTGATGCTCTTACCCATAAAATCAATGAACTCGGTGGCACCGTTTTAACCAATACTGAAGTTGTTTCTGTCAAGAAAATCGACAACCTTTTCCACGTCAAATCTGCGACAGATGAATTCATCTGTGGAAAACTCATTGTCACAACAGGTGGTAAAGCCTATCCTTCCACAGGGTCAACAGGTTTTGGTTATGAGATTGCCAGGCATTTTAAACTCAATCTTACAGAACTTGAAGCGGCTGAAAGTCCATTATTAACAGATTTTCCACACAAGGAACTTCAAGGAATCTCTCTCGATGATGTTTGTTTGAGCTATCAAAAACACCATATTACGCATGATTTGCTCTTTACGCATTTTGGTTTGTCTGGACCTGCCGCACTACGCCTATCAAGTTTTATCAAGGGTGGCGAAACCATTACACTTGACCTTATCCCCAAACTATCCACAGAAGAGCTACACACATTTTTAGCGGAGCAGCGTGAGAAATCCCTCAAAAATGCTCTTAAAGTGCTTCTTCCAGAACGATTAGCAAGCTTTTTAGCACAGCCATTTCCCGAAAAAGTCAAACAACTAACGCCACAACAAGAAAAAGAACTTGTGGATAATATCAAAGAGCTGCCAATTAAAGTAACCGGAAAAATGTCACTGGCAAAATCTTTTGTGACTAAAGGTGGCATTGATTTGAAAGAAATTAATCCCAAAACCCTTGAAAGTAAGCAAGTCCCTGGACTTTACTTTGCTGGTGAAGTGCTTGATATTAATGCCCACACAGGTGGTTTTAACATCACTGTGGCGTTATGTACAGGCTGGGTCGCTGGAAGTTTACATTACTAACAATTGTTGAGAAATCCTTTTGTGGGTTTCTTTTTTAAAAATATTTAACTAGTTAAGTTTTTTCTCTTGATTATTTCCTCAAAGGTGTTATAATAAATATCGTTAACCAGTTAAGTAAAAGGAGACATTATGGCTAAAAAATCAAAAATTGCTAGATACAACCGACAACTAAAACTCATTGAACAATATGCCGACTTACGTCGTGAATTGAAGGCAAAAGGCGATTACGAAGCGCTTCGTAAATTACCACGCGACTCAAATCCAAATCGTTTGAAAAATCGTGACCGCATTGACGGACGCCCACACGCATACATGCGTAAATTCGGCGTTAGCCGAATCAACTTCCGTGACCTTGCTCACAAAGGACAACTTCCTGGCGTCAAAAAAGCCAGCTGGTAATCCTCAAAAAAATAGAAAGACAAAAGTTTTTATCACACAAAAAGCTGGGATATCCCCAGCTTTTTTAGTTAATAACATAAGTATAGAAACGATTATCCACAGCTAAACGTGGAAAATCAGCAGGTAAATTTGACGATTCAATTGCTTGAAAACCAAATTTTCGGTAAAAGTGCTGAGCAGCCTCAAAATCTGTTGTTGTTCCAAGAAAAATAGTCTTCTTCTGCTCTTTTTGGCAATAAGCTACAAAAGCCTTCAATAATTCTTTTCCTAAACCTGCTTTTCTGTAATTTTTACTTACAAACATTTTCTTTAAAGCGACATTGTCTTGTTCAAGAGCCACTAAGCCAATACACCCTAGCACTTCTTTCCTCTCATTGATAGCTACCCAGAATTGACCACCTTGTTTTTGATAAGAATTTTCAATGTCCAATAAATCAGGTTGTTCCGTTAAGGAAATAGGAAGCAAAAATTCTTCTTGCTGGATAGTTAGTATCAAGTCTATCACCGCCTGATTAAACTTTGGTTCAAAAATAGATATCTGCATACCTTACCTCTATAAAACCTCTCGTAATTTATCAATATCTTCTTGCGTTGTTGACCAACTTGTTGCCAAACGAATAACCGTATGAGTATCGTCATATTTTTCCCAGAAGCTATAAGCAAGGACTTCACCTAAAGTGGCTAATTTAGCATTTTCAATAATGATAAATTGTTGATTTGTTGGTGATTCCAGATAGAAACGATAGCCTTTTTCACGTAAAATGTCTTTTGACTGCTCTGCCATTTTAATAGCGTGCTCACCAATTTCAAAATAAAGATTATCCGTAAAGAAACGGTCAAATTGCACACCAATCAGCCAACCTTTTGCCAAAAGTGCTCCATGCTGCTTGACTGTTGTCACAAAATGTTTTGGTGTATTTTGTTTTGTAAACACGACGGCTTCACCAATAAAGGCTCCCATTTTGGTACCACCAATATAAAAGACGTCTGACAATGCAGCAATAGTTGGCAAATCGACCTCTGTCTCCTTAGCTGCCAAACCATATCCTAAACGTGCGCCATCAATAAATAGTGGCAATTGATATTGACGACAAACATCTGAAATGGCGGTCAATTCTTCTTTGGTGTAGAGCGTGCCATATTCAGTTGGGTGAGAAATGTAAACCATCCCTGGAAAAACCATATGGTCATGGTTGCCATCATGATAAAAGTTATCCACATAAGCAGCAAGCTCAGCCGCCTGAATTTTTCCTTGATGAGAAGGAAGTGTTAGTACCTTGTGTCCTGTAAATTCAATAGCACCAGCTTCATGAGTGCTAACATGCCCCGTTTCAGCAGCGATAACACCTTCGTAAGAGGTTAACAAGCTATCGATAACCACTTGATTAGTCTGTGTGCCACCTGATAAAAAGAAGATTTCAGCTTCAGGGCAATGGCAAGCTTCTTTTATCTTTTCTGCAGCCTGTGCACAATAACTATCCATGCCATAACCAGTAAAACTTTCTTGATTACTATCCACAAGCGCTTGGAGTAGCTGTGGATGAATTCCTTTATTATAATCATTTTCAAAATGTAACATATTAGCACCTCTTTTGATTGCATTTACAATAATATCGAGATTATTATATCACTTTTTATTGTAAATGCAATATTTTTTTGTTAAAATTTTTAGCAAGGAGAAACTATTATGTTTGATATTATTCGTACTATTGGCGCTGTCACGCGCACCATTCAAATTGACTCTAATAATCATTTTAAAGAACTTGGACTAAATAACAATCTATTCATCTATATTATTCGTGTCTGTGAAAAACCTGGAATGTTTTTGGGCGAGTTGGCAGATAATGTCCAAATTGACCGTACAACTGCCTTTAGAACGATAAAAAAATTAGTTACGCTCGGCTATTTTGAACTAAAGAAAGATGCTGTTAACCAGAAAATCAAACGTGTTTATCCAACAGAAAAAGCCATGGACATTTATCCACAGCTTCACGAATATGAACAAAAGCAATCTGATTTTCTTTTATCAAACTTATCCACAGAAGAAATTGCTCAACTCAAACAATTAATGGCAAAATTAAAATATTAACCGTAAAATCGCCATGCTAACAATTCCTGTAATGACTGCATATAATAAATTTTTAGATTTTAAGGCGACATAAAAAGTGGGAAGACTGGCTAGAACTTCCAAGTCCTTTACTTGTGGCAAATGCCCAATTTCAACGTCAAAAAGGCTTGAAAACGTCAAAGCAAATAAAATGGAAACGGGCAAATATTTCAAAAAGCGAATGACAATTTCGGGCAAGCCTTTATATTTTACCAAGATAAAAGGAGCAACTCGCGGAACCCACGACACAACAAATCCTAAAAGAATGGCTACCAAAACATAACTACTAACGCTCATCCAACATTACCCCCACACTACAACCAATTAATGTTGATACTAAAACCGCTAAGGCACTTGATAGAAAAACAGCACAGACTAAAAAACTAATAGCCACAGCTGCTAGTACAAGCAATAGTTTTTTAATGCCTTCACTCAACATCGCATCAAATTGAAAGACAAGTAAACCAATAAACATACCAATCAGAGCAAAATCAAGCCCAAAACTTTCTGGATTTGGGATAATACCTCCTAGGAGTGTCCCTACAATTGTGGATAAAACCCATGCTGCATAACTCAGTAGATTATTACCATGCATCCAGCTAGCTGCAATTGATTTATTGTGAACATTTTCTCCCAACAAAACACCATAACTTTCATCTGTAATTAGGCTAGCTATCCCAATGTTATTGAGGAAGCTTGTTTTGGTAAAAATAGTTGTTGCATGCAAACTCATCAACATATTACGCAAATTAACTAAAAAAACGGTCAACGTTACTGAAGCCAAATCAGCATGAGCAAGCAACATGGCACACATGGCAAATTGAGCTGAACCACCATAGACCAAAAGACTCATCAAGCCAACTTCTAAAGCTGATAATCCTGAAGCAGATGCCACAATTCCAAAAGCTAAACCAATCGAAATATAACCCAAAGCCGTTGGAAGTGCAGCTTGAAGCCCCTCTTTAAACCCTTTTTCCTGCATACAAACTCCCTAAATATTCAATAAGCAGAGAACCCATATGAAGTCTCTGCAGCTACTCATTGTTCAAACAATTTTTTCCATTATAGCACATAAAAAGACTCCTGAAAATAAATTTTCAAGAGTTCTTCTATTACCTTTATCCCCTAATCCAAACTATCAAAAGCTAAACTTGGTTTAGCGTTTAAGTCTAAGTCAGCAAAGTGCCCTTTATCGTATTCAATCGCTGCTGCTAGCGAAATCATGCCAGCATTATCGCCACAAAGACGTAATGGCGGAATAACAACTTCTGCTTCTGTAATTTCATCTGCCAAACGTTCACGCAAGCCTTGATTAGCAGCCACACCACCAGCTACAACGAGTGTTTTGACAGGATATTTTTCCAAAGCTTTTTTTGTTTTCGCCATCAAAACATCCAAAACGGCAGCTTGAAATGATGCTGATAAATCTTCTTTTGAGAGTGTTTCACCTTTTTGCGCAGCATTATGGTGTAAATTAATAAAAGCTGATTTCAAACCTGAAAATGAAAATTCGAGGTTATCTTCTTTAATCATGCACGCGGAAAATCATAAATATTCTTTCCTTGATGTGCCAATTGGTCAATTTCACGTCCAGCAGGATAAGTCAAGCCCATGACACGACCAACCTTGTCATATGCTTCACCAACAGCGTCATCACGCGTTTCACCGACAATTTTATAATCGCCAGGTTCAGACACATAAACCAGTTCTGTGTGTCCGCCAGAAACCAATAATGCCATTAATGGATAGGCTAATTCTTTGACTTGACGAGCTGCCATCAAGTGCCCAGACATATGATTAACAGGAATCAATGGCAAATGGTTCGCCCAAGCAAAAGCTTTAGCAGCAGCCATCCCCACTAAAATCGCTCCAACCAAGCCAGGACCGTAAGTTACAGCAACCGCATCAAGGTCACTCACTTCAATTCCTGCCGCATCCAAAGCATCTTTGAAACACGTTGTAATCACTTCGACATGGTGACGACTAGCAACCTCTGGCACCACGCCACCAAAACGCTTGTGACTTTCAATTTGACTAGCAATAATATTGCTCAAAATCTCGCTTTCATTTTTTAAAACGGCAACACTTGTTTCATCACAAGAGCTCTCCACAGCTAAAATATATCTATCTTTCATTTATCTTTTTTACCTCTCATTACCTTCACGCTTCATGATAATCGCATCCTCAATTGGATTATGGTAATATTGCTTACGCTCACCAATCACCTTAAATCCAAATTTTTGGTACAAAGCTTGCGCAGAAGTATTTGATGCTCTCACTTCCAAGAAAATGGGAAAGTCAATCTGGTCTAAATTGGTCAATAACTGACTGCCTAAACCACAACCTTGATAAGCTTCCTTAACCGCAATATTTGTGATTTCTAATTCGCCAACAAGTTGCTGAATTGCCAGAAAACCAACCATTTCCTTGTCTTTTTCCACAAAAAAATAATCCACACTATCCTGCTGCATATCTGCTAAAATTTGCTTTTTTGTCCATGGTGACACTTCATAGACATCAGACAAGATAGCATAAACAGCAGTCACTTTTTCTGATAAATCTTTCATGTTAGATACGTTTGACATAATCTGCAGTTGAATCTTCTTTATGCGTTTTAAGCCAGTTTTCCTCTGCTTCCACACGTTTGAGATAATTTGGTACAAAACTGTCAACACCAACTGGTTCAAGACCTTGACCATATTTTCCAATAGCATAAGCTGATGGCAAAACAGGTAAAATAACAGCTTGTGGTAGAGCTTCTTCAATCTGGTCGCGGAAATTATCCACTTCACCAACAAACATAACCTTAGCTTCAGCCTTAACGGCTTCTAAAACAGCTGTAAAACTCATGTGTTGGTCTGCTTTAACAGACTGACCATTTTTATAAAACCCAGCATAAACATTATTACGACGGGCATCCATGATAGGAACAACCAAGCCATCAAAATCAGCTGCCGCAGCAAGTGCATACAGACTTGACACCCCTACTAGCTCAATATTTAACGTATATGCCAATGTTTTAGCTGTCGCAACCGCCACGCGCAAACCAGTATAGGACCCTGGACCTTGCGCTACAACAATTCTATCTAAATCACTTGGTTGCAAATCCACAGATGTCATCAAAAAATCAATCGCAGGCATTAATGTTATACTGTGATTTTTTTAATATTGACCGTTACATCGGCTAACAAATTCTTGCCATCTAAAATAGCAACAGACAAAGCCTTACTTGAAGTATCAAAGGCTAAAACTTTCATCATTTAAATTCCCTCACTTGATTCTACCTCTTATTTTATGATATAATTTTAATAATTGCAACGAATCAAGGTTAAATCAATTACTCGTAAAAATTTCATAGATGTTTGTCAAGTAGATATAAAGCTATTTGGCAGGTTTTTTGTAGTTTGATTAGCCACAGGTATAAAGAAAGGAAAACTATGATTTATAAAGTTTTTTACCAAGAAACAAAAGAACGTAACCCACACCGTGAGCAAACTAAAGTGCTCTACTTAGACGTTGATGCCACAACTGAACTCGAAGGACGCATCAAAACACGCAAACTCGTTGAAGAAAAGACACCTTACAACGTTGAATTTATTGAGCTTCTATCAGATAAACACCTAGCTTACGAAAAAGAAACAGGTGTCTTTAAATTAACGGAGTTATAACATGTCACAAATCAATTTAAAACCCGAAGAAGTTGGGGTTTACGCAATTGGTGGTCTTGGAGAAATCGGAAAAAATACTTACGGTATTGAGTACAAAGATGAAATTATCATCGTTGATGCTGGTATCAAATTCCCTGAAGATGACCTTCTCGGAATCGATTATGTCATTCCAGATTATTCTTATATCGTTGAAAATATTGACCGTATCAAAGGGCTCGTTATTACCCACGGTCACGAGGACCACATTGGTGGAATCCCATTTCTCTTAAAACAAGCTAATATCCCAATCTACGCTGGACCATTAGCTCTTGCACTTATCAAAGGAAAATTGGAAGAACACGGACTTCTCCGTGATGCTAAACTTTATGAAATCAATGCTAATACAGAATTAACATTTAAAAACCTTAGCGTTACTTTCTTCCGCACAACCCACTCAATTCCAGAACCTCTTGGAATCGTTATCCACACACCACAAGGTAAAATTGTCTGCACAGGGGACTTCAAATTTGACTGGACACCAGTTGGTGAGCCAGCAGATATCCACCGCATGGCTGCCCTTGGTGAAGATGGCGTTCTCTGTTTATTATCAGACTCAACCAACGCTGAAATTCCAACCTTTACAAATTCAGAAAAAGTCGTTGGACAATCTATCCTGAAGATTATTGAAGGTATTCATGGACGTATTATTTTCGCATCATTTGCTTCAAATATTTTCCGTCTCCAACAAGCTGCCGAAGCTGCCGTTAAAACAGGACGTAAAATTGTTGTTTTCGGACGTTCTATGGAAAAGCATTGTCAATGGTATCGAACTTGGTTATATCAAGGTTCCAAAAGGAACATTTATCGAACCAAGCGAACTCAAAGACTATCATGCTAGTGAAATTTTAATCATGTGTACAGGTAGTCAGGGGGAATCAATGGCTGCGCTAGCACGTATTGCCAATGGTACACACCGCCAAGTCACACTACAACCTGGTGACACCGTTATCTTCTCATCTAGCCCAATTCCTGGTAACACAACAAGCGTTAATAAACTAATTAATACTATCCAAGAAGCTGGTGTCGAAGTTATCCACGGTAAAGTCAACAATATCCACACATCTGGTCATGGTGGTCAACAAGAGCAAAAACTCATGCTCCGCTTGATGAAACCAAAATACTTCATGCCGGTTCACGGTGAATACCGTATGCTAAAAATTCATGCTGGTTTAGCAATGGACACAGGTGTGCCAAAAGATAATATCTTTATCATGGAAAATGGTGATGTCCTAGCTCTCACAGCTAGTTCAGCTCGCCGTGCTGGACACTTCAATGCTCAAGACATTTATGTTGATGGTAATGGTATTGGTGACATTGGCGCTGCTGTACTGCGTGACCGTCATGATTTATCAGAAGACGGTGTCGTTCTTGCTGTCGCAACTGTCGATTTTGACACACAAATGATTTTAGCAGGTCCTGACATTCTCAGCCGTGGATTTATCTACATGCGCGAATCAGGCGACCTCATCCGTGAAAGTCAACGTGTTCTTTTCAACGCGATTCGCATAGCCTTGAAAAACCAGGACGCAAGCATTCAATCTGTTAACGGTGCTATTGTGAACGCCCTTCGTCCATTCTTATACGAAAAAACAGAACGTGAACCAATCATTATCCCAATGATTCTCACACCAGATGAAAAATAGAATTAACGAAGCTGAGACAAAAGTGCTCAGCTTCTTTGTTTACGAAATGACAAAGTGCAGGAATAAACGTAAATCATTTTAGGTTAGCAACTAAAAACGAAGACTAGCTAAAAAATCAAATCTCTTTAAAGTTACCGATTTGCTTTTGAATTTTTAGGCCCATGAATAAAGTCGTATGTTCTCCTTTTCCACAAACCTAAAGACTATCTTGAATCCAACCAAAAAACTCGCCATAACAGCGAGCTTTCTTAGTTTTATTGTGCAACCATGACACGAAGACCTTGGTCGATTTTCTCTGCGGCTTTGCGTCCTTCGCGGATTCCCCAAATCACAAGACTTGGACCACGACGCGCGTCACCAGCAACAAAGACATGGTCATTATTTGTTGAATAATCATCATAGACACTTTGAACACCAAATTGTTCAAATAATGATTTTTCAGCACCTGTGAATCCCATTGCTAGTAAAACAAGGTCTGCTTTGATGATTTCTTCAGTTCCCTCAATTGGTTTGAAACCAGGACCAACTTTGATAGTCTTAGCAGCAATGACTTGACCACTATCAGCACCGATAAACTCAGTTGTTGATGTAGCATAAGTTGTCAATTCTGTATCTTGTACGAAATTGGCTTCTTCTTGCCCATAACCGACACGTTTAATCATTGGATATTGTGGCCATGGATTTGTTGGTAAGCGTTTTTCTGGCGGTTCTGGAGTGATCTCAAGTTGTTTAACACTTGCTGCACCCAAACGAACAGCCGTACCGATACAATCATTACCTGTATCACCGCCACCAATGACAAGAACATGTTTGCCTTCAAGCGTTGGACCAAGTTTTTTATTATCAGAAGCAAGGACATTTTTAGTCGTTTCAGTTAAGAAATCAACCGCAAAACGCACACCAGATAGATGACGACCTGGGACATCCAAATCACGCGGAACACTTGCACCAGTTGCAAGAACAACACGGTCATATTGTTTCAACAATTCATCCGCTGTTACATCACGTCCCACTTCCGTATTAGCAACAAAATTGATACCAAGTTTTTCCATCAAATCAATACGACGTTGAACAATTTCCTTATCCAATTTCATATTTGGAATACCGTACATCAATAGTCCACCAAAACGATCACTACGTTCATAGACAGTTACTGTATGACCTAGTTTATTAAGGCGCCAAGCAGTTGAAAGCCCTGCAGGTCCAGAACCAATAACAGCAACTTTAAATCCTGTACGGTAGGCTGGACGACCTGACTCCTCTACCCAACCATTTTCAAAGGCTGTATCGATGATAAAGCGTTCATTATCATGGATAGTGACACCAGAGCCATTAAGGCCTTCTGTACAACCTTTTTCACACGGCGCTGGACAAACACGTCCAGTCATTTCTGGGAGAGGATTTGTACGTGAGAGACGCTCAAAAGCACGTTTGTAATCGCCTTTATAAAGCAAATCATTCCATTCAGGAATCAAGTTGTCATTTGGACAACCTGAAACCGCGCGTCCGCCACCGTAGAATTGTCCAGAATGACAGAAAGGAATCCCACAAGCCATACAACGTGCAGCTTGTTTTTGACGGTCCTCTTCGAACAATGGAACTTGTAATTCTTCAAAGTCCAAGATGCGGTCAGCAACAGGACGAAACGGATTATCTTTACGTTCATATTTCAAAAATCCAAATGGATTAGCCATTTTATTTACCTCCTGTTACTTGTGCAAGAAGTTCTTCTTTCTCGGCAGCAGTTTCTGCACCACCTGTGGCAATTTCGAAGGTACGCAATTCAAGTTCATCACCTTCTAAACCAGTATTAGCAAGTGCGTATTCAATATTATTAATTTCATGGAATTCAGTTGGATAAACTTTAATGAATTTATCAACTTCTTGTGCCCAGTTGTCAAGCAAGCGTTTTGCTTTAGTGCTACCCGTGTATTCATAGTGTTTTTGAATCATATCAACCAAGACATCATCCCCACGAGTTTCACCGACTTTGTAAAGGTCAACCATTTCTTGGTTAACTTTTTCGGCAAAATCACCGTCCACATCATAAACATAGGCAACACCACCACTCATACCAGCAGCGAAGTTACGTCCTGTTGTTCCAAGGATAACAGCAACACCACCTGTCATGTATTCACAACCGTGTGCTCCGACACCTTCAACAACAACTTAGCACCTGAATTACGAACACAGAAACGTTCACCTGCGCGACCAGCGAAATAAGCTTCACCCTTAACCGCACCAAAGAGAGCAACGTTACCAACGATCGGTGAATTTTCAACATCATAAGCGGCATCATGCGGCGGCTTCACAATCAAACGTCCACCTGACATTGATTTGGCAATGTAGTCATTTGCTTCACCAACTAGCGTTAATTCCATACCTTGTGTGATAAAGCTTGCAAATGATTGACCAGCAATACCAGTATATTCGTATTTAATCAACCTAGTTCAACGGTATCATTTCCATAACGTTCAGCCATCCAGCCTGCCATTCGAGCACCGACTGCACGTTGAACATTGTTAATTGATTCTTTAATCGTCACGCTTGCACCATTATCAACAGCAGCTTTGGCAAATCCGTCCAATTCTTTCCATTGACGTGCTTCAGCAAATGGATCTTCTGTCTTGCGGTCAATTGGATAAGCTGTACCAAGCATACGTGAAAAATCAAGCGATTTTGCTTTACCTTTTGGAATGAATTTCGCTTTCAAGATTTCTGAATGACCAACCATTTCGTCAACAGAACGGAAACCAAGTTCAGCCATATATTCACGCAATTCTTCTGCCATAAACATCATCATGTTAATCACATGTTCAGGTTTACCTGCAAAATGTTTACGAAGTTCTGGATTTTGAGTTGCTACACCAACAGGACAAGTATTCAATGAGCAAACACGCATCATCACACAACCAATAGAAATCAATGCTAGACTTGCAAATGAATATTCTTCCGCTCCAAGAAGAGTGGCAATGGCAACATCGCGACCAGTCATTAATTTACCATCAGTTTCAAGAGTCATACGTTGACGGAGACGGTTAAGTGACAATGTTTGGTGTGCTTCAGCCAAGCCCATTTCCCATGGAAGCCCAGCATCACGGACAGAGTTACGTGGAGAAGCTCCTGTACCACCATCATAACCAGAAATAACAACCTTATCAGCACCAGCTTTTACACAACCCGTAGCAATTGTACCAACACCAGTACTTGAAACCAATTTAACATTGATTTTAGCATAAGGATTAATGGCTTTAAGGTCATAAATCAATTGCGCCAAATCTTCAATTGAGTAGATGTCATGGTGAGGTGGTGGTGAAATCAAGCGTACACCAGGCGTTGCACCACGAATTTCTGCAACCCAAGGGAAGACTTTTTGACCAGGCAATTGACCACCTTCACCAGGTTTCGCACCTTGTGCTAATTTAATTTGAAGTTCTTCAGCAGACATGAGGTATTCTGCATTGACACCAAAACGTCCAGAAGCAACTTGTTTGATTTTAGAGTTCAAATTACGTCCGTCTGGTTGCACTTTGAAACGATTACGATTTTCGCCACCTTCACCAGAGTTTGATTTCGCTCCGATTGAGTTCATGGCTTCAGCAATTGTTTCATGTGCTTCTTTAGAAAGTGAACCAAAACTCATGGCACCAACTTTGAAACGTTTAACAATAGTTTCTACTGGTTCTACCTCAGAAAGGTCAACTTTTGGACGGTCAGATTTAAATTCCCAAATAGAACGAAGTGTTGTCGGCGTTGACAATGCTTCTTTGTCCAATTCAGCTGTGTATTCTTTAAAGAGTTTGTAGTCCCCTTTACGAACAGCTTGTTGGAAATTATAAATGGTATGTGGATTGAAAAGGTGATACTCGCCATCTACTTTAAATTGATAAATACCACCACTTTGGAGATAATCTCCACGACGAGGACCAAAAGCATCTTCCATACGTTGAAGGTATTCTTTTTCAATTTGGTCAAGTGACAAACCACCGATACGAGTTACTGTACCTGTAAAGTATTTGTTAACAACAGAGTCAGATAAACCAACGGCTTCAAATAATTGAGCCCCTTTGTAACCAAGGATTGTTGAAATCCCCATACGACTCATAACTTTGACAATACCTTTTTCAGCAGCTTTACGATATTTTTCAAAAGCAAGCTCGTCTTTGCCATATTCTTTCAATGTCGCATAAGCGCCATAAGGGTGAACCGCAGCCGCACCATAACCAACCAAGGTTGCAAAATGATGAACTTCAATAGCTTCCGCTGTATCGACAACAATTGAAAATTGGCTAGCTTTTCCTTTGACAACCATGTAGTTATTTAAACCAGAAACAGCTAACAACATTGGAATAGTTGTCTGATTTTCTTTAACATTACGGTCTGAAAGAATAATAATCTTACTACCATTATCAACGGCTTTTTCAGCAGCTTTGAAAAGATTTTCTAGCGCACGTTGCAAACGATTATGTGACGGCTCAACCACGTCATAAACCGTAGATAGGGTTGTTGCACAATAACGGTCATCTTTCAAGTTAGCAATTTTCGCAAAATCTTGACTTGAAAGAACCGGGCTGTCAATTTTTACTTTGACACAGTTATCAGCACCATCAGCTTTGAAATTCCCATCACCACCAAGGTAAACACTAGTTGACACAACGATTTGTTCACGAATGGCATCAATTGGCGGATTAGTAACCTGCGCAAATTGTTGCTTGAAGAAAGTGAAAAGCGATTGGTTCTTATTAGAGAGAACCGCTAGTGGGCTATCAAATCCCATTGAAATGACAGGTTCTTCACCTTTTTCAGACATTGGTAGAATGACCGTACGAATAACTTCTTCATTGTAGCCATAAGCCTTCCACATTGTTTCAATGTCATTTGTTTCTTGAGTCAATTCAGCAGCCTCAAAGTCGTTAAGATGAGCAATGTTTTCGTCAACCCACTCTTTGTATGGATGTTGTGCAGCATAGTATGCTTTCACTTCTTCATTGCGCATTAATTTTCCTGAAGTCGTGTCAATCAACATCATATTACCAGGTCCAAGCACACCTTTTTCAATAACGCGACTTGGTTCAAGATCGACAACACCAGATTCACTTGAGCAAATAAGGAAATTATCTTTTGTCAATGAATAACGGCTAGGACGCAATCCATTACGGTCCAAACGCGCACCAACCATATCACCATCAGTGAAAACAAGCGCTGCTGGACCATCCCATGGAGCCACAAAACTTGACGCATATTCATAAAATGCCTTCAAATCATCTGAAAGCCCTGATTCATCACCCCAAGCTTCAGGTACCATCATTAAAAGACTTTGTGGAATATCACGACCATTACGGTAAAGATATTCTAGACAGTTTTCCAACTTGGCAGAGTCCGAATTTTCTTCGTTATAAACTTCAATCTGGTGACTGTGCATCCAATTTTCAGCACCACGGAGAGTATTAATTTCACCATTGTGAGCCAAAAAACGGAATGGCTGTGCACGATCAAGATGGGAAAGTATTTGTAGAAAAGCGTGAGTGTGTCAACGCGATATGAGATTTGAAATGTTCATCTTGCAAATCAGGATAAAAAAGCCCAACTTGGAAAGCATGAAGCATTCCTTTGTACACAATTGTCTTACTTGAAAGTGAGCAAATGAAAAATTCATCAGCTGAAAAACTCTTTTCAAGTTGGCGACGTAAGCGGAACAATTTATCCTCAAAATCACGGCCAGCTTTTGTGTCATCAGGCTTCTTAACAAAAACTTGTACAAAACTTGGCATAATTTCTTGGGCTGCTGGACCACAATTATCGTAATTAAATGGCACATCACGTGTCATCAAAACATGAAAACCTGCTAATTTAATTTCAGCATTAACAGCTTCCAAAAGACTTACCTTAGCTTCAGTATCCTGAGGTAAAAATAATTGTGCAACGGCGTAATCGCCTTTTTTAGGCAAAACATAACCTGCTTCTTTAGCTTTTAATTGGAAAAATTCATCAGGCAAAGTAAGCAACATTCCTGCACCGTCTCCTGTATCAGGTTCTGCACCTGTACCTCCACGGTGATTCATACGAGTTAACATGGTTAAGGCATAATCAATCAAAGTATGGCTGGCTTTACCATCAAGCTGTGCAACAAACCCCATACCACAAGCATCCGATTCAAAAGATGGATCCCAAAGCGTTGTCTGTTGCGCTCTCAAAGCACTTTCATTCATAGCTTCTACTCCTATCATTAGTACAAATAGTCAAAAACGGTCTAATTATTCAGAATATTTACTTTAAATTATACCACTTTATGTTAGATTAGAATAGTTCTTATTTGAACTTTCTAATTACAAATGTGGTAATTTGGGGTAAAAAAAAGACAGCCAGAAGCTGTCTCCTTCACTACTTCTTAGTATAAGTCTAGATAGTTATCAACTTCCCATTGCGAAACAAAGGCCGCATAGCTTGACCATTCAATTTTCTTAGCTTCCACAAAGTTTACAAAGATATGTTCACCAAGCGCTGCTTTGACAACTTCATCTTCTTGTAAAGCTTTAACAGCATTGTGCAAAGTAGAAGGAAGGTCACGGATACCTGCTTCTTTACGCTCTCCTTCAGTCATGACATAGATATTTGATTCAACTGGAGCTGGAGCTTCAATTTTGTTTTCAATACCGTCAAGACCTGCTTCAAGCAGGACAGCAAGTGCAAGATATGGGTTAGCAGTTGGGTCAACAGAACGAAGTTCCAAACGGGTTCCCATACCACGTGATGCAGGAACGCGGATAAGTGGTGAACGGTTGCGTCCAGCCCATGCAATGTAACTGGTGCTTCATAACCAGGAACCAAACGTTTGTATGAGTTTACAGTTGGGTTCATGATTGCAGTGTAGTTATAAGCATGCTTCATCAAACCGCCAAGGAAATAATATGCTGTTTCTGACAATTGCATACCTTTTGGATCTTCAGTATCGTAGAAGGCATTATTGCCATCGTAATCGAACAATGACATGTTACAGTGCATACCTGAACCGTTGATACCAAATTTAGCTTAGCCATGAATGTAGCGTAAAGACCATGTTTACGAGCAATTGTTTTAACAACAAGTTTGAAAATTTGAATGTTATCACAAGCTTTCAAAACATCAGCGTATTTAAAGTCAATTTCATGTTGGCCAACAGCCACTTCGTGGTGACTAGCTTCAACTTCAAACCCCATTTCAGTCAAAACATTAACAATTTCACGACGAGTGTTATCTGCAAGGTCAGTTGGTGCAAGGTCGAAGTAACCACCACGGTCGTTTACTTCAAGAGTTGCTTCACCTTTTTCATCCAATTTGAATAAGAAGAATTCTGGCTCTGGACCAAGATTAAATGATTTGAAACCAACTTTTTCCATATGACGAAGAGCACGTTTCAAGTTTCCACGTGGGTCACCTGCAAATGGCTCTCCTTCAGCAGTATAGATGTCACAGATCAAACCTGCAACAGCACCATTTTCACTCCCCCAAGGGAACACTGTCCAAGTATCAAGGTCTGGATGTAAGAACATATCAGATTCGTTGATACGAACAAAACCTTCGATTGAAGAACCGTCAAACATTGCTTTGTTTGCCAATACTTTGTTAAGTTGTTCATCAGTTGCTGGAATTTCCACATTTTTCAATGTCCCAGCGATATCTGAGAACATTAAACGCAAAAAAGTTACATTTTTTTCTTTGACTTCGCGACGAATGTCAGCTGCTGTAATAGTCATGAATTAAGGTCTCCTTTTTAAAACCGAAATAACCGAGCGGCGCGTGTTTTTAGATGCGCCAGTTGCCAATGTACTGTGATGGGGCCGAAAAACGACCTTGGTTACGGAGTTCATCTTGTAAGATACGACGAACATCAGCATCAGTTAAAGATTTTTGTTTCTGATGTGCTTTATCTTGTCGCTCCGCATATTCACGCTTAATAGCCGCAATATTAAGCCCCTCATCAAGAAAATCTTTAATTTCGAGCAATCGATCCATATCATTTAACGAATACATACGACGATTTCCCGACGTCCTTTCTGGGGTAATTAAACCCTGATCTTCATAATAACGAATCTGGCGTGCTGTTAAATCCGTCAATTTCATTACTGTTCCAATAGGAAATACCGCCATTGAACGTCTGAGTTCTTTTTCTTTCATGATGACCTCCTTCCGACACTTATTATAGTCTGAAAATTCTAAACCGTCAACCCCTTATGTAAGAAAATATAACATAAATGAAAAATTTTTAGTTTTTTTGGCGTAAAAGTCCCTTAATCTTATCAACATCAGAATTAACAAGAATAGCTACAAAGACCCCGCAAAATGTTTCAAACACCCTAGCAAATACATATAAAATGGTATCACCAGCAGGAATTGATAGAGTAATAATCAAAAGTGCCGATGTTCCACCAATGATTCCTGCTTTGTTATTAATTGAAACATTAATCATAATTCCTAACATGGTAAAAATTGGAACAAAAATCAACGTTACCCAAAACTGATTATGGAAAAACTGATTGATAAAAAAGAAGAGCAGAGATAGCAAACCACCAACACTATTTCCAACCACACGTGAGAAGCCAAAATGAACGCTCTTGTCCAAACTTTCACGTAAACTGAAAACAGCTGTCAGCGTTCCTATCTGCAGCCCTTCCCATCCAAATAAATGGAAAATTAATAAAACCAAAAAAACAGCTAAACCAGTCTTAAAGGTGCGCATGCCCAATTTAAATTTACTCGGGTCAAACTTATAATTCGATAAAAGATTTTTTAAATAATTCATAACTCACAACCAATTTGCATTTTCTTTATTTTAACATATTTTCAAATTGATTTGCGAACGTTCTACTGATATGAATGCGTTTACCACAAAATATCTCTCACTTGCATTCCAAAAACCAAAATAATAGTACCACTTTCATGCAATAAAATATTTTCTTCCCATTTACGGATTTTATACACAAAAAAGGACGGTAACACCGTCCTCTTTAAATCTTCTCAACGAAGAAATTATTATTTATCAGTAAGTGCTGCAAGACCTGGAAGTACTTTACCTTCAAGAAGTTCCATAGAAGCTCCACCACCAGTAGAAATCCATGAGAATTTGTCAGCACGACCAAGGTTGATAGCTGCGGCAGCTGAGTCACCACCACCAATGATTGATTTAACGCCTGGTTGTTTAACGATAGCATCCATTACACCAATTGTACCAGCTTGGAAATCAGGATTTTCGAATACACCATAGGCCCATTCCAAACAACTGTTTTAGCACCAGTCAATTCTTCGTCAAATTTAGTGATAGATTTTGGACCGATATCAAGACCAAGGAATCCAGCATCTACTGCTGCACCTTCAGTATCTTTAACTTCAGTATAGTCAGCAAAAGCGTTAGCTTCTTTTGAGTCAACTGGCAAGATTAATTTACCGTCAGCTTTAGCCAAAAGTTCTTTAGCAACATCAAGTTTGTCTTCTTCGACAAGTGAATTACCAATTTCGATACCTTGTGCTTTAAGGAATGTGTAAGTCATACCACCACCGATAAGGACTTTATCAGCTTTTTTCAACAAGTTTTCGATAACACCGATTTTATCTGAAACTTTTGAACCACCAAGGATTGCGATAAATGGACGAACTGGTTTTTCAACAGCTTCTTGGATGTATGCAATTTCGTTTTCAAGAAGGAAACCTGCAACAGCTTTTTCAACGTTTGCAGAGATACCTACGTTAGATGCGTGTGCACGGTGTGCAGTACCAAATGCATCGTTAACGAAGATTCCGTCACCAAGTGAAGCCCAGTATTTACCAAGTTCTGGATCGTTTTTAGATTCTTTTTTACCGTCAACATCTTCAAAACGAGTGTTTTCAACAAGAAGAACTTCACCGTCTTTAAGGTTGTTGATAGCTTCTTCAAGTTCAGCACCACGTGTAACACCTGGGAAGACAACTTCTTGACCAAGTTTAGCTGCCAAATCAGCTGCTACTGGAGCAAGAGATTTACCTTCTTTATCAGCTTCTTCTTTAACACGTCCAAGGTGAGAGAAAAGAATTGCACGACCACCTTGTTCGATGATGTACTTGATTGTTGGAAGAGCCGCAGAAATACGGTTGTCGTTAGTGATAACGCCATCTTTCAAAGGCACGTTAAAGTCAACACGGACAAGAACTTTTTTGCCTTTCAAATCAACGTCTTTAACAGTCAATTTAGCCATTTGATAGGACTCCTTATTATTTTTTATACATGCTAATTATATCACAAAACCTGTAAAAGAGATAGCAAAATCAGTACATTTTGTACGCCAGCCACTACTAAACGAGGAAATGTGTGAATTTCTGTATCATTTTACAATATATAAAAAAGAGAGGAATGAATCCTCTCTTCTTCAGCTAACTCATTGATTATTTAGCAATTTTTGCGAAGTATTCAAGAGTACGAACAAGTTGTGAAGTGTAAGACATTTCGTTGTCGTACCATGCAACAGTTTTAACCAATTGAGTACCGTCAGTTGCTTCGGTTACTTCTGTTTGAGTTGCGTCAAACAATGAACCGAATGAGATACCTACGATATCGCGTGAAACGATTGGGTCAGTATTGTAACCGAATGATTCAGTTGCAGCAGCTTGCATAGCAGCGTTAACTTCTTCAGCAGTTACTTTTTTGTCAAGAACTGAAACAAGTTCAGTAAGTGATCCAGTTGGAACTGGTACACGTTGAGCATGACCTTGAAGTTTACCGTTCAATTCTGGGATAACAAGACCGATAGCTTTAGCAGCACCAGTTGAGTTAGGAACGATGTTTTCAGCAGCAGCACGTGCGCGGCGGAAGTCACCTTTACGGTGTGGTGCGTCAAGAGTCATTTGGTCACCAGTGTAACCGTGAACTGTAGTCATTGTACCAACTTTAAGACCGAATGATTTGTTCAAAGCATCAGCCATTGGCGCAAGACAGTTTGTTGTACATGAACCAGCTGAGATAACTGTTTCAGTACCATCAAGAATTTCGTGGTTAGTGTTAAATACGATTGTTTTAACATCTGATCCACCAGGAGCTGTGATAACAACTTTTTTAGCTCCACCTTCGTGCAAGTGTTTTTCAGCAGCAGCTTTAGTTGCAAAGAAACCAGTTGCTTCAAGAACGATTTCTACACCATCGTTAGCCCAGTCGATTTGTTCTGGGTCACGTTCTGCAGAAACTTTAACGAATTGACCGTTAACTTCAAAACCACCATCTTTAACAACAACGTCACCGTCGAAACGACCTTGAGTTGTATCGTATTTCAACAAGTGTGCAAGCATAGCTGGGTCAGTAAGGTCGTTAATACGAGCTACTTCAACACCTTCAACGTTTTGGATACGACGGAATGCAAGACGACCGATACGACCGAAACCGTTAATACCAACTTTAACTACCATTAGTGATTTCCTCCTTATGAAAATCAAAAAATTTTTATTTTAAAAGGTTTCCCTTTTAGACAATTGTGAAAAGATTAACTTACGTAGGCACAAATCAACCTTTCAACGTTAGTATTATATAACTATTTCACCAAAATTGCAAATATTATTACCGTTTTCATAATAAAAAAGGATGCTCTTTTGAGCATCCTTTCTATCAGGAATTATTCACCAGAATTCTTCTTGATGATTTCTTCTTGTACTGATTTAGGAACGTCTTCATAGTGGTCAAATACCATCATAAATGTACCGCGTCCTTGAGTTGCAGAACGAAGAATTGTTGCATAACCGAACATTTCAGCAAGTGGAACAAAGGCACGAACGATTTGGCTGTTACCATGAGCTTCCATTCCATCAACACGTCCACGACGAGCTGTAACGTGCCCCATAACGTCACCAAGGTTTTCTTCTGGAGCTGTGATTGTAACAAGCATCATTGGTTCAAGAATAACTGGATGTGCAGTTTTAGCAGCTTCTTTAAGTGCAAGTGATGCAGCAATCTTGAAGGCTGTTTCAGATGAATCGACATCGTGGTATGAACCATCGTAAAGTTTAGCTTTAACGTCAACCATTGGATAACCAGCAAGAACACCGTTAGCCATAGATTCTTGAAGACCTTTTTCTACTGCAGGGATAAATTCACGAGGAACGACACCGCCGACGATAGCATTTTCAAATTCGAATCCTTTACCTTCTTCATTTGGCGTAAATTCAATCCAAACATCACCAAACTGACCTTTACCACCAGATTGGCGTTTGAAGAATCCACGTGCTTGAGTAGCTTGACGGAATGTTTCACGGTACGATACTTGTGGAGCACCTACGTTTGCTTCAACTTTGAATTCACGTTTCATACGGTCAACAAGGACGTCAAGGTGAAGTTCACCCATACCAGAGATAACTGTTTCACCAGTTTCAACGTTAGTTTCAACACGGAACGTTGGGTCTTCTTCAGCAAGTTTTTGAAGAGCGATACCCATTTTATCTTGGTCAGCTTTAGATTTAGGTTCAACCATCAATTGGATAACTGGTTCTGGAACTTCAATTGATTCAAGGATGACTTTAGCTTTTTCATCTGTCAATGAGTCCCCAGTTGTAGTGTCTTTCAAACCAACGGCAGCAGCGATATCACCAGCGTAAACTGTTTCGATTTCGTTACGGTGGTTGGCGTGCATTTGAAGAATACGTCCGATACGTTCACGTTTACCTTTAGATGTATTAAGAACGTAAGAACCACTGTCCAATACACCTGAGTAAACACGGAAGAATGTCAAACGACCTACGAATGGGTCAGTCATGATCTTGAATGCAAGAGCTGCAAATGGCTCTTCATCTGATGCTGGACGTTCTTCTTCTTCATCTGTATCTGGGTTAACACCCTTGATTGCAGGGATGTCAAGTGGACTTGGAAGGTAGTCAATAACTGCATCAAGCATCATTGAACACCTTTGTTTTTGAAAGCAGAACCACAAAGAACTGGGAAGAATTCAACGTTGATAGTTGCTTTACGGATAGCAGCTTTCAATTCAGCTTCAGTGATTTCTTCACCTTCAAGATATTTCATCATCAATTCTTCATCAGTTTCAGCAACTGCTTCGATCAATTTTTCACGATATTCGTTAGCTTGATCTACGTATTCAGCTGGAATATCTTCTTCAAGAATATCTGTACCAAGGTCATTAGTATAGATTTCAGCTTTCATTTTAACCAAGTCAATGATGCCGTTGAAGCTATCTTCAGAACCGATTGGCAATTGAATTGGGTGAGCGTTAGCTTGAAGACGATCGTGAAGTGTGCTTACTGAATAAAGGAAATCAGCACCGATTTTATCCATTTTGTTTGAGAATACGATACGAGGAACACCGTATTCAGTAGCTTGGCGCCAAACTGTTTCAGTTTGAGGTTCTACACCTGATTGTGAGTCAAGAACTGTTACCGCACCATCAAGAACACGAAGAGAACGTTGTACTTCAATTGTGAAGTCCACGTGCCCTGGTGTGTCGATAATGTTTACACGGTAGTCTTTCCATTGTGCAGTTGTAGCGGCAGATGTGATTGTGATACCACGTTCTTGCTCTTGTTCCATCCAGTCCATTTGTGAAGCACCTTCGTGTGTTTCACCGATTTTATGGATTTTACCAGTATAGTAAAGAATACGCTCAGTTGTTGTTGTTTTACCAGCATCGACGTGAGCCATGATACCAATGTTACGAGTTTTTTCAAGTGAAAATTCGCGAGCCATTTTTTTCTCCTATTATAAATTTAATTTACTACTCTATTATAGCATACTTTTAGAACGGATAGGCAGGACCTACCCGTTCTAAACATGCTTTATTAAATTTGATACATGTCAGTAAGCAAAACACTTACTAAACACAGCCTGAACACCCGTAGTAAAAAGCTTTAATTGTATTCGAAGCTTTGTATCTGTATATCGCAGATTACCAGCGGAAGTGTGCGAATGCACGGTTTGCTTCTGCCATACGGTGTGTGTCTTCGCGTTTTTTAACTGAAGCACCAGTGTTGTTAGCAGCATCCAAGATTTCTTTTGCAAGACGATCTTTCATAGTGTGTTCACCACGAGCACGTGATGCAGTTACCAACCAACGAAGTCCAAGAGTTGTACGACGTTCTGGACGAACTTCAACTGGGACTTGGTAGTTAGAACCACCAACACGACGAGCACGTACTTCAAGAACAGGCATGATATTTTCCATAGCTGTTTCGAATACTTCAAGTGCATCGTTTCCAGTAGCTTCTTTGATTTGTTCAAATGCATCATAAACGATTGATGCAGCTGTACCACGTTTACCATCAAGCATAACACGGTTGATAAGACGTGTTACAAGTTGTGAATTGTACAATGGATCTGGCAATACTTCGCGTTTAGGCGCTCTATTTTTACGACTCATTTTTTCTTATCCCCCTTCTATTATCCTTTAGGACGTTTAGCACCGTATTTAGAACGGCTTTGTTTACGATCAGCAACACCTGCAGTATCAAGTGCACCACGAACGATGTGGTAACGTACCCCTGGAAGGTCTTTTACACGTCCACCACGGATAAGAACAACACTGTGTTCTTGAAGGTTGTGTCCGATACCTGGGATGTATGCAGTAACTTCAATAAGGTTGCTCAAACGTACACGAGCAAATTTACGAAGGGCTGAGTTAGGTTTTTTAGGTGTCATTGTTCCAACACGAGTTGCAACACCACGTTTTTGTGGTGAAGATACGTTAGTTTGAACTTTTTTGTGGCTGTTGTAACCAACGTTAAGTGCTGGTGATTTAGATTTTTCAACTTTAGATTTACGTGGTTTACGTACCAACTGGTTGATTGTAGGCATCTACTTTTCTCCTGTAAGATTTTTTATTTTGGTTGATAAGGTACTTGGTGACAGTCCTTATCTAAAATGTGTACTTTGCAACATTTGTCAGCACGTCTCTGTACACTCTGGAGAGACCAAAAGTAAAAAGTACCGTTCATTATGATAACATAACTTTCACCGTCTGTCAAATGATTTAGTCGTATTTTATAGCTTTTATAAAATTTGGTAGCTACTAAATTCGTTATAGTCCCAAAAAAGATTAAACGTTCTTGAACAATATAACTTTTAAAGAAAAAGGGGAACTCCCTCTCTTAATCGAAAATATTACCAATTTCTACTTTGACATGGTTGTTTTTAACATCAATTTCTGAAACTTTTAGAAGTGATTTGTAAGTCATTCGGTCACGTTTTTCTTGGGCATTTTCAGCAAAGACTGCGACACCTACAAGAGTACTATCGAATTCCTTCAAGAGACTGACCATACCAGAAATCGTTCCCCCACCTTTAAGGAAGTCGTCAACAATCAAGACACGACTATTCGGTTTCAAGCTGCGTTTAGACAAGAACATCTTTTCAATACGGTCACTTGAGCCACTTGCATAATTGACAGAAACGGTTGAACCTTCCGTAATTTTAAGGTCACGTCGAACGATGACAAATGGAACATTCAAGATATTTGCAACGGCATTTGCCAAAGGCACACCTTTGGTTGCTACTGTCATAACCGCATCAATTTTATTTCCCTTGAAAGCATTAGCAATGATACGTCCAACACTTTGTAAAATTTTAGGGATACTTAATAAATCTGATAAGTAGATATAACCTCCAGGAAGAATACGATTGCTTTCTGAAAGGCGGTCACGTAATTCTTCGATGACTGCTTTAGCTTCTTCATCAGAGATTCCTGGTGTAAAAATGACACCTCCGCTCGCCCCTGTAACTGTTTCAATTTCGCCGATTCCTGATTCTTCAAAAGCTTTTTTGATAATGGCGATATCTTCAGAGATTGAAGATTTTGCTGCTTCATATTTTTCAGCAAATGTGTTTAAACTTGTCAATTTATAGGGGTTGTTAATCAAATAGTTGGAGATGACAACCATGCGTTCACTACGTCGTAATTTCATAATTTCTCCATTTTCATATCTGTTTTTTGTCATTATATCATAAGAAGGTGAAAAAAACGAACATTTTAATAAAAAATGTCCATTTTTTTGTGCTTTTCCCTAATGTAAAGAGGTCTTCGAGTGAGTAATGTTAAAATATTCTACTTCTTATTGCCTCTTATAATTTTGGTTTATAGAATGAACGATTATCCATTGCAAAAATACGATTTGTCATTTCGCCCTCGTCAATACGACTCAATGCCGTTGTCATCATCATCATTTCGGCGTCGATATTATCAATAATATGAATAATCTCTGCTTCCATCACACGTGGACGAACTGGGCTGCCGTATTCAAGCAAGCCATGATGACTTAGGATAACATGGCGTAAAATGATAACATCTTCTTTGGTGTCATCAATGTTTAATTCTGTGAGAACTTTTGTGATTTCTTCATCAATCAAAGCAATGTGACCGATTAAATTGCCACGTACAGTGTATTCGGTATTGTCTGGACCAGTTAACTCAATAACTTTCGCCAAGTCATGAAGCATGATACCAGCGTAAAGCAAACTTTTGTTGAGTTGTGGATAGATATCACCAATTGCATCCGCTAAACGCACCATGGTTGCTGTATGATAGGCTAATCCAGATTCAAAAGCATGGTGATTTGTCTTAGCTGCAGGATAAGTGAAAAATTCCTTGTCGTATTTGCGATAAAGCGCACGAACAACACGTTGCCAAACAGCATTTTCAATTTTGAACATCATTTGCTCAAGATAATCTTTGACATCAACAACGTCGACTGGTGATTTTTCTCGGAAGTCACTTGGGTCGTTTGGCTCACCCTCACGTGGATTACGAAGGGTAATTTGATTGACTTGAGGTGTTCCATTATAGACCTCACGACGACCTTTCATGTATACTACTTTGCCAGCGACAAATTCTTCAACATTATAGGGTTGAGCATCCCAAAGATTACCAGAAATTTCACCAGTATCATCTTGGAAAGTAAAGGCAATATAATCCTTGCCCGCTCTCGTCTTACGAATCTCTGCGGATTTTATTAAGTAGAACCCTTCAAAGAGTTCATCTTTTTTCATTTGATTAATTTTCATGATTTTCCTCATCTTCTAATGGTGGGAGGTTAAGTAACTTGCCGTTGCTTGGTCTTGATAAGATTCAACAGTATTTAAAGCTCGGATAATCGCATTTGTCCTTGTGTAAATGAGACTATCCAAAGTATTATTAGCGGTATTGATTTGTTTTTGAGCTTTAACCAACATATTGCCAAATTTTTCAAATTCTACCTTAACATTTCCTAAAACTTTGCTAATATCGTTTGCATTTTTCTGAATATTGAGAGTTTTAAAGCCGACAGCAAGCGAATTTAATAGAGCTGATAAGGTTGACGGTCCTGCTACGACAATATTTTCATCACGTCGCAAGCTATCAAAGAAACTAGCATTACGAACCACTTCTGAATACAAACCTTCTGTTGGTAAAAACATAATTCCAAAATTAGTTGTCTCAGGTGGATTGAGGTATTTTTTATTAATATCTTTAGCAAAGCGTTTGATGCTGTTAAGAAGCGACTTGCGGTAAAGCTCAACTTGTTCTTTGTCACCACTTTCGTAAGCATCTTCCAAGCGATAGTAATCTTCCAATGGGAATTTCGAATCAATTGGCAAATAAACATAGCATCATCATCTGTTCCTGGAAGCTTTATGGCGTATTCAACACGCTCACTAGAGCCTGAAATGGTCGGAAATTCTCGTTCGTATTGGTTAGGCGTCATAATATCTTCGATAATTTGCCCCAGTTGTAACTCACCAAGAATGCCACGTGTCTTAGTATTTGAAAGCACTTTGTTTAAGGTGCCAACATCTTGTGCGACATTTTTCATCTCACCCAAGCCTTGATTGACAGACTCTAGTTGCTTAGAAACTGTCTCAAATGAGGCTTTCAAACGATTTTGCAAGGTTTGTTCGAGTTTTTCTTCAACTGTTTGACGCATTTCTTCCAAACGTTTTTCGTTTGATTCTTGCATTTCTTTGACAGAATTTGTTAAATTGCGGTTGATGATTTCTAAACGCTGGTCAGAACGGTCACGATTTTCATTCAAACTTTGATGAAGAACATCGCGAATATCATTTAATTGTGTGTATAAATCATTTTGCAAACGATTTATCTGATTATTCAACGCTAAAACTTGGTCTTTTTGCGCTAAATCAAGCTGATATGAGACTTGGTCAGATAAATTATCAGCGTTGTCGTCCATTTTTTGTGAAACATCTTCTGTCAGCTTTGCCATTTTCAGCAAAAGATAAATTAACAAAACGACACTAAGAAGTCCTAATAATAATGTAATAATTAACATTTTACCTATCCTTACTTTGAATAACGATAAGATAGTCTGATTTTAAGTTAACTGTAATTGGTTGGTCAAGAAATTCATTGCTTGAATAGATTTTTTTCTTGAAAAAATTACTGGCGTCAAGCTCGTATTTGGCACCTTTAATGGTCAAATCAGCGTCACCATCAGCATAAAGGAAACGTAAATCATTTCTTTTTCTGGCAAAACTTGATTAGACCTGCAGGATAAAACTGCACGGTATTTTGCTCATCGCGTAGGGTTATCTGACGCATGAAGGGTGCTAATTCTGGGTCGCTTGGTAGAAAAAGATTAGACATCATGTGGTCAATACGACCGCCAAAAGCGCCGAAAATCGTCACTTGTGCTTGTGGGTATTTTGAGAAAATCGCCTTTAGGGCTAACTCTGTATCCGTGTCGTTTTTTTCTGGAGCAGCCTTGATGAAATCGCCAGCTTTTTCTTGAATCATTTGTAATTCTTCTTTGCTGACAGAATCAAAATCTCCCACTGCCAAATCTAAAGGTAATTGATTTTTTAATAGGAAAAGACTACCACGGTCAACACCTACAAAAAGCTCAAAATCAGTCGAAAAACCTGACAAACGACCGCCAGTAAAGACAGCTATCTTAGTCATCTAACGCCACACGCAATGTTTCTACTTGTGCAGCTAAATCACTTGCTTTGAAGAGATATGAACCAGCAACAAAGACATTCGCTCCAGCATCATAACAAGCTTTGATAGTCTTATTATCAACGCCACCGTCAACTTCGATGTCAAAATCATAGCCTTTTTCATCGCGGAGTTGAGCAACTTTTGCCACTTTTTCAAGCGTTTCAGGAATGAAGCTTGTCCACCAAATCCTGGGTTGACTGTCATGATAAGCACTTGGTCAACCAAACTCAAGACAGATTCAATAGCTGAAACTGGTGTTCCTGGGTTGATAACAACACCTGCTTTCATGCCTGCAGCTTTAATTTTTTGCAAAGCACCATGAATATGAAGAGTTGACTCCGCATGAATTGTCATAATATCTGCACCAGCTTGCGCAAATGCGTCAACATAACGTTCTGGATTAACCACCATAAGGTGACAATCAAAAACGAGTTTGCTGTGTTTACGCATGCTAGCCACGACATCTGCACCAAAACTGATATTTGGTACAAACTGCCCATCCATAATGTCGATATGAACATATTCTGCACTTGTTTCTTCGATACGTTTTAATTCTGAAGCGAAATTTGCATAATCAGCTGCTAAAATTGATGGTGCGATTTTATTGTTTGACATAAGTACCTACTTTCTTTTTATAACTTTCTTATACGTTTCACGACGGTTTTCAATTTCACTGAGAAATTGGAGATAATTATCATACCGTGACTGCCAAAGGTCGCCTGATTCCAAGGCTTCCTTAACCGCACATGATGGCTCATGCGTATGCGTACAGGAACGGAATTTGCAGTAATGACTAAAGTGCCTTAGCTCTGGAAAAGATTCGTTGAGATCTTCGGCATTCGTAATTTCATAATCAAGCGATGAAAATCCTGGCGTATCTGCTATTTTCCCACCATTAACATTGTAAAAACTAACTGCACGAGTGGTATGGCGACCACGTCCAAGACTATCCGAAATTTCACCTGTTTCTAACTTGAGTTCTGGAGCAATTTTATTTAACAATGTTGATTTACCAACACCTGTTTGCCCCATGAAAACAGTCACTTTGTCGGTCAATAGCGGAAACAATTCTTCCAAAGACGTGCAAAATTGATAACCGATTTCTTGATATTGTCTTTGAATTGTCCTTATCTCATCAGGAGTTGTCACTAAATCCATTTTTGAAATATAAACAATCGGTTCTATCGCCTTATGCTCTAATAAGACCAAAAAACGATCCAACAAATTGGCATTAAAGTCTGGTTCTTTGGCTGACATGATGACAACCGCTTGGTCAATGTTGACAATCGGTGGTCGAACCAAACTATTCTTTCGGTCATGAATCGCTAAAATGTAGCCCTCTGAATGGTCATCTGCTGAAAATTCAACAAAATCGCCAACATAAGGTGTTTGACCTTTTTTTCTAAAATTGCCACGCGCACGTGTCTGATAAATGACTCCGTCAGATTCAACATAGTAAAAACCTGCTAGAGACTTGATAATTCTACCTTGCAAATGTACTTCCTTTTTATAATTGATAGTCTCATTATAGCAAAAAATGCCCTTTTATTCAGTACCTAGCTCAAAAGATTTCTTATGTTTGTCTTTTTTGATTAAAAGTCGTATAATGACTTTGTCTTTTGCGGAAATGGTGGAACGGCAGACACGCATGCTTCAGGCGCATGTGCCCAGTATGGGCGTGAGGATTCAACTCCCTTTTTCCGCATGGTATTTTGAGCAACATTATCATTTGACATCAAACAACGCTTAAATACGACATTTGGAAAGGTGGCTCAGCTTGGTACGGCACCAGACTCGAAATCTGGCAAGTGGATGTTATTCACACGCGGGTTCAAATCCCGTCCTTTCCTTACAATAACAAATAAAGCCAACTTCAACAGAAGTTGACTTTCTCATTTTTAAAGAGTACGTTTTTAAACGTTAAGGTTTTAAAAATGCCCTATTGAGCATTGAATAACACAAGTTTTTTAAAAATATTCACAATAAGATCAGCAGCTACTGATGATAGGATAATACTTATAAGAGCTCCACTCCATAAACTATCCAAAAGAAATGGTGACGTATTTTTGTTACCATGTTTTTTTCTGTTGTCAAACAATTTGTAAGCTGTAAATAATTGATAACCAGCTAACAATAAACAAGCAATACCAGCTAAAACTTCCAACATAAAATACCTCTTTTCATTCGGAATTTGTTTATCGTGTATTCAAATAAAGTATATACCTTCAAAGATGATGCAAGTTTTTTGTTAAATTATCAGAAAAAACATAGTGTTTCTAATGCATCAATTTTCAAAATTTATCTAAAGAGGTGATTTGAGCTGCTTGTTTCAATGGGTAGCTTGCCATATTCTTGATGAAATTCAATAACTGTTGCTAAGCCAATACTACGATTATCACCTTTGCTTGAATAGCCTTTTTGATAAACGGTATCAATCGGAATACTATCTTCTTTGGTTGAATTTTCAATCATAAAACAAAGTTATCATCTTGATAAAAATTCGCTACGGATATTTTAGGAACATCTGATAATACTGCGGCTTCAATCCTATTATCAAACAGAATAGCAAGGTTATGAATGTAGGTAATACGTGGAATTTCGAAACAATCCATAACTGTCCGATAGCATTGATTTTTGTGGAAAATAGCGCTACTAATGAATAAGACACCGTCCTAAGCAAAATATCCCCTACTGCAACTGGAAAAAAACCATAAAAATATGATACCTTGGTAGCAAGAACCTATCATGACGGTAAGATAAAGTGATAAACCACAACAACACCACAATATTTTTAATCATGACAATTTTGAAACTGTCCATATCCGAAAAGCACAAAAGCATGACAACCGTAAAGCCTAATGCAAGAATTGGCAACACCAAAACAGATACTAGCCATTCCCAAACGGCAAGGTCGGTGCTTGGTGATGCTCTTAGACAGGATAGCATACCCTAAAAACGTGACAAAGGTTTCTAAAAACGCAATTAAACTCCTTAAGTCCAAAACTTCTCCACTCTAACTTTCTAGTTTAATTTTCAATTCTTTCATGGATTTTTTGGAAACGTAACAAGATTTTCCACCTACACAATAAACAATCCCTTCTTTTTTATCCAAACTGACGCCATTATCAGGATTAATCAGATAGGATTTTTGGCATTGAAATAGCTTATGATTTGCATTTTTAACTTCTCTGATTGTTCCGTAAAAATTACGCTGTCCTGTCCATGTCACCAACATGAAATAGTGCTTGCACCGTTTCAAAATAAAGAATATCTTCAAACGGTATTCTGATGTTTTGAAGTGCTCTTAACTCTTTTAGTTTCGCCGATTGTTCCCTTGTTGGGTGAATAGCATTTTCCACCAAAACAGTTGATAAATCAACATTTAAACGACTTAAAATATAGGGCGTTGACGTCCCTCTATTTTTTAATTCTTCATGATAAGATTGCAATAATTGTCGTAACGGATTGATTTTCATATTGTTATCAAGAGTTGCTAGCAACTCATCAATGATGATTAATGCTTCGTCTCTTCTTTCTTTTCCCCCAGAAAACCACTTTAAATTCGGCATAAATCTCCCTCCAAATACCTGCTTATTAGCTCGCTGTTAGGTAATATTAGTTAGTCAAAAGAAACGCTACAAATAAAGGTGACAACGAGTAAAGCAACTATGTAATATGATATGGCAGAAAGCGAGTACCGAGCAAAGCCGCTACAACACCAGCTCCCATTCCTATTATCAAGCTATTTAATATTGGATTTTTAACTATTTTTTTCATCTTTTCTCCCTGAAAGTCTAAATCATCAAGAACACTTGGCAAGCTGTCCAAGAAAAATTTTTCACATCTCTCCACGATTCCCTCACATCAGAAAGTTATTTAATAACCACTAATTACTATAATCCTTTTTGAGTGATAATTTCATTTAATGTCATGAAATGACCAAAAATAGTCGTGAAAGGTCAAAATTATCAATTAAGAGTTTTCTTATGACTTGCCTGACTTTTTGGCACAGCAGTAACAATTTTGAAAATAAATACTTACAATCATCGTTTGATAATTGCTGTATTGACAAGTTTTCCCAAGTGTCGTGATGATGTTTTCTATTATTTTTTTATACTAAAGTTATCAATGACCACCGCCCACGACACCCATAGCCATAAGACCACGTCCGAGATTTTTTTCAAATTCTCCATATGTCGCGATTTTTTGATAAAAAGTGTTCACCGATGCGCTCATTTTTGTTTTCTTGGCAATATTTGCAACACCGATTCGACGTAAATCAGATGCCAAAGACATCACAGCTCTATCAAAATCCTGACCTGCTTCTACCGCATTTTTGAAAGTTAGTAATGCTTGACGTTCTTCATCTTTGATGTCAACAGACAAGACAAGGTCATAAACCTCATTTAGCAACTCTTCTTTTACTAATTTTGTCATAATGTCTCCTTCTAAGGCAATAAAGCATTGACAAGACTACGACCAAAATCGCGTCCAAACATGTAAATCATTTTTAAATCTGTGGATAAACGGTTAATAACAAATGATGCCAATAACCAAAACCGCTGTTTTATACTGTGAAAATAATGTTTTTATCATAAATACTCCCTATAACCCCAATATTTCAGAAAATGGCAGGTAATCCGTCGTAAATTCTAACTTTTGAGCTTCGTCAGTAGAGACTTGAGCTTGTTGAATGAATTTTTTTGAAAGTCATCCAACGCCAACTCAGAATGACAAAGCTAATGATTTCCAGTTGTGATGTACCATTTCCCCAAAAATTTCAACGTCGTCGAAAACTGCAACTCTTCTGTCAGATTTGTCTGGTCGATAACATAGATTTTTTCATGTGTATAGATTGGAAAAATAATCTTTTTAATTCATTATTTTACTGATGCCACTGACATGACAATCACCTACTTTCACTTATATTTCCTATAATACGCCTACATTATACTCCTTTTCAATTCATAACGAACACTCAAGTCGCAAAACGTTGTTTTTCAGTCGCGAATGGTTATTTTTTAATACTTGCCGTTCACGACTGACTTTGACATCTTGTGATTTTAAAATGACATAAAAATGATGATTTGGACTTTTTTAATACCGTTTACGACCTAAAAACGACGTTTTATGACTTAGAAAAAGCTTTTAAGAACTTTTCTGCTACAATTAATTACTAAGGAGGTTTATAAAAATGATGACAGAAAAAATGTTTAAAGAGTTAGATCAATCTGAATTAGAGAAAACGATTGGTGGAAAGAATAAGGATTTCTTAATTGTTGGACCTTTTGATTGGTTAAAGAAAAATCATAAGCCTACTAAACACGCTTAAACCAAAAATCATTCGACTATTTCAGTCGAATGATTTTTGATTCGTATTGTTTGTCTGAAATGATAATTCTTGCTTGATGTTTGTACCGACATATTTGGATACTTTTTCAACATCTGGTTAACCGTTTTAAGACCAACACCTCGTCCAAAGCCCTTACTTGAATAATTCTTCTGGTAAATCAATTCCACAGGAACTCGCTCTTCTTTTGTGGTGTTATCTATAATTAGTAAATAGTCATCCCCTTGATAGAAACAAGCAATAATCATGGCAGGCTTTTCAGCTTCAATAGCCGCTTCAATCGCATTGTCACATAAAATGGAGACGAGCCGCACATAATCTAACAAAGGAATATCTGGAGTTCCAATTTTATCTTTAACTTCTAATTCTACCTCAATATGATGAGATTCCGCTTCTAAAAATTCAGCTGATAAAAGGCTTTTTATCGCATCATTATCAATATTAGTCAATCGTCCAATATTGAAGCGACTATGCTGAATAAACTTTCCAGAATCCTCTAAAACGGCATTATAAATATTCCTCACCATACTCATATCATTTTGGTCGATTCCCTCTTTTAAACTCGCTAAGATATTAGCATAATCATGACGAAAAGCTCTTAGTTCCTCATATAAGCCTTCGATTTGCTTGCTATATACCGACAAAGAATGCAGTTCTTGCTCCCGCGCTAACGATACTTCTTTCTCAAGCCAATTTTGATAAGAGCGATTCATATAAAACAACATTAAAGTGAAGAAAGTGAAATAGAGAACCACCAACCATTGGCGATAAACCAAGTTTGGGACACCACCATAAACTTCCATACCTGTTAAAAATTCAATCATGACATAGTAAAACATCATTGTTAAATCTGTAAATATTAGTTTCTTTCGTAGATTTTTATCTCACTTAGTGCAATAAAAGTTTGAAAGTTAATTTTAAACAACTGCACCATCATAAAATACATCAGAATTATTGAAAATTCTACAATGACAAATAATAAATTATTTTTATCTAAATCGGTATAACTAAAATTAAAAAATGGAATAATGAAGAAACTAATAATTCTTTTAAAAGCACTCTCTATAACCCATGGAATACTCCCATAAAATACGTATAGAGAAAAGGGCAAGGTTTTATCTCTCAAATAAGATAGAAACATCAATATTAAAATACGACCGATAATAGTATAAAACCATGTAAAATCAATGACGAAGAAAGCAACAGCTATCGTTACTATTTCCCACAATTTCAGTTTTTCTCCTCTAACATTAGAGTAAATCAACATAATCACAGGATAGTAAGCTAGTTCACTTAGATAATCACTCATTAGCTTCTCACCTCATCTCATTCAATAGAGGTTTTATTTTATCCCTCGAAACTAAGCAAGAGTCCCCAGTTTCGAAATAAACACTTCGTGTCGCTTTATCAAATCTGACCACATTATCCACATTAATGATAAAAGAACGGTGACACTTGAAAAGACGTTTGTCTGATTTAGCAATCTCTGCAATCGTCGCATAAAATTCCACTCTTTCATTTCTCGTATGCAAAATCACACGGTGTACGGCAGGAGATGTTTCGAAATAAAGAATGTCACTATATAGAACGCGCACACGTGCTTTAGGAGTTTCAAACAAAAAGGAATTCTCGCCGAAATTATCATTTTGATGTTTCATGGCTTCCTTTAGGCACAACTCTATGCGTTCACTAAATGCTTGGTCATTCAGGTTCTTATCAATAAAATCAATCGCCCCTACTAACGCTTGGTAAGTCAGCAGCATAAATTCTGAATGGGTTGTTACAAAAACAATGATAGCCGTTGCATCTTGTTCACGAATGGCTTTAGCGACATCAATTCCTTGTTTTTCGTCGTCTCTGATTTCTAAATCAAGAAAGAAATTTGATGCTCTCCTTTTTCAGTTGCCTTAGCTATAATCTCATTTGCGGAACTAAACACCTCTATTCTCTGATAGTCCCAATTATTTTTTGCCATAATGGTCGCAATCTCGCGTTCCATACGAAATTGCTGTATGATATTATCCTCTAGTACTTAAATATCTAACATAAATCTCCTCTAAAAATCAGTCATTTGAGATGATTTCTTTTAGTTGACTTCCTTTACTTCGTGCATAATGTACAGGTCGTTTTTCATCTCCAACATATAAAAGTCGCTGCTCTCTATCCATTATCCGTATTGTATCCCTATTTACCAAAGTATCACGGTGACACCTAAGGAACTGATGATATTCTCTTTCAATATCTTTTAATTGATGATAAATGTGATATTCCTTATCGGCGGTTACCACCTTGACATATGAATTTTTTCTTTAGAGACTTGAATAAAAAGGATATCGTCAATAGCCAATTTATAATCTCTCCTGTTAATTGTAAATTTAAAATATTTCATAAATCATTATTCCCTTCAATAACATTATAAAGGAAATATTGATAAAAAAATCTCCAAGTCATAAACAGACAAAATAAGGTCACGAACGGTCACTTTTTATTGTAACATAGTAAAATAATATTCTGATATACTAAAAAAACAAAAATTAAGTACACTAACAACTAGTGAATAATTTTTGTTTTTCCATATTAGAGAAGTGATTAAAAGACATTGAGTAACAAACCTAATCCAAGAACAAAAAGAATAATCCCAGATAGGCCGCCGCTCCATAAACTAGCCAACAGAAACTGCGATGTGTTTTCATTGCCATCTACTTTAGTGTCAGTAAGTAACTTATAAGTGTTATAAAATTGAAATACTGCTATTAATAAGCACACAACACCAACGATTTTAGTTACATAATAGCCTCTTTTATGCTTCAATATTATTTTGAACAAGTTTAGCTAATTGCTTTAGCTTGTTCATGCATAAAGTATATATCTTTTTTGAAACATTTTTTTGCATAAAAGCAACACAAACAACCCGCCAAATAATAAATTATAAGTTGTTGAATTCCAAAAATCTTTATTGTACACAAAGTAATTAAACAACATTAAGCATATTCCAAGAAAGTCAAATATGAGAGCTGTGTATAAACTATTTTTACAAACTTTATCATTCATTTGCTACTTTTCCTCTGCCAAGTTTCATTAAAATCAGTCCAAACAGAGAAATTAACAGTCCATATGCTGAAAAGTTGTTTGCTTTAATGCCTAATTTAGGTAGGGCGTTGCTGTTATTAGTTTTTATTTCATTTTTAGAGAAAGCTTGTGGGCTTTCTGGAGCAATTAAGGCTCTGTCAGCAGTTTTAACATCATTTTGCGGTGAAAAAATCACATTCTGAATATTAGAATCAGTTTTTATTTCTTTAGCGTCAGAGGTTATCGTTTCTGTATTATCTTCATTTGATTGTTCAGACATTGCTACTGCCATAGCCGCTGGAATTTTCCCATAAAAGAGATAGTCATAAAGTTCTTGTCCAGAAATACCGCCACCAATCCACGCACTCACGATTTGACCATTTTGCAAACAAATAATGGTAGGCGTTCCTGGAATACCGACTGTTCCAAAAAGAAAGTTCGCTGCTTCTTCATCAAAATCCTGACTGTCAGTATTGGAATACTCTAGACAATTATTCATTAAAGTGTTGAACTCTTTTAAAGCTGGGGAAAACTGACGACAATAGTAACAAGTCGGACGTCCAACATAAATCACGTGCTCTTTTCCGTCCTCTGTGAACATAGCATAAACATCTGTCATTGGAACGTGATTAAAGTCTGCGACATTTTCTTCATATTGGGGAATGGTAACTTCAGCTTCTTCTGGCTCATCTGATGTGTCTGATACTATCGTTTCCGTTGCTTCGGTTGATTCCATTGAAACTGCTGAATTATCAGCCGTTTCAATTGATGACTCCTCCTCAGTTTTTTCGGATTGACTTTCTGAAATATCATTTGATGGCTCAATAATATCTGTTGCTAGATTCTCTGTAACATTATCCCCATTATCCACAACTTCTGTCGTTTCAGTTGTAGGCACAAGCTCATCATCAGCAAAGACAGAAACGGTAGCCATTGATAAAACAGTTGCAAATAATAAAATTGTTGATTTTAAAACATTCTTTTTCATAAAATCTCCTTTTAATTAAGATTGTCACCGCGATTGACCAGTTCAGTTTAACAAATTCTCTTGGAAATAAACGTCCAAGTCGTAATTTGTCATTTTTAGGTCGTAAACGGTAAAATTTGATTAAAACAAAAGCTGATAGGCAATCTATCAGCTTGAAAATAAATGTTTTATCTAATAACCATATCTAATATTTGATAAACTTCTTAGTCTCTTTAATTGTTCTGACTGTTTATCAGATAATTGAAGTTTATTTTCTATCAGAATGTTAGATAACTCTACATTCATCCTACTTAATACCAATGGCGTAGAAGTTCCACTTGACTCTAATTCCTTACGATAAAAAAGAAAAAATTCTTTAAGCGGTATATATTTTGAATCCTCACTCAAAGATACTAATAATTCATCAATAATAATTACTGCTTCATTTTTTCTTTCTTTTCCACCCGAAAACCACCTTAAGCCCGCCATTAAGCTCTTCCTCCTGAATGCCATCCAGCATTTCCGCCTGTTAGGCCATTCATTACTGAATTATTTGCAATCGTTGTAGCTGTTTGTGACCAATTCACCCAACATTTATTTGCATTACAGTATAATCCATTACCATAATAAATTGTCTTCCCACCTTCCACAGTAGAAAGTTCTGCATCCGTCATTACATCAAATTGGTCAAAAGTTTTTGTATTCATTTGAATACCTCCTAATAAATTTTGTCATCGCAACTGACAGATTTTAGTTTAACAGATTGTGCGGTTAATGCATGTCCAAGTCGTAATTTGTTGTTTTTATGTCGTAAATGGTAAATTTTTT
>ENA-OQIC01000010-OQIC01000010.1-human-gut-metagenome-genome-assembly--contig:-NODE-10-length-74303-cov-2.993839_pt1 | contig 74303 bp, 87 predicted proteins | sample MGYA00242572_ERZ504736 | MGnify/ENA primary metagenome ERZ504736 (study PRJEB26092, sample SAMD00036201) | human gut metagenome | host: Homo sapiens | study: EMG produced TPA metagenomics assembly of...
CCTTGCTCATGTTAGGGATAGACACTATACTGCTGTTGTAGGCATACGTGAAGGCATAGTTCCCAAGTCGGCAGTGGTATTAAAGGAGTAGCCACCACACGTATCGTTCCCGAGCGTGTCAGCAGTTTCCCTCGTTCGAGTATAGGAGTGCCCGTACCATTGGAGGTGTAATCGGCAGCGACTGGAAGACATAGTCACTTCCGGACTTCCGGAAAACAATCAGCCGGAAACGAACTCCCACAAGCACTGTTGCACGGTACTTACACGGGGCAGGGTATCTTCCGTCAGTTCCATCGAGGCTATCCGGGGACCGTCATAGTCCGGTTGCTCTCCTGTGCGTGTAGGTGAGAAAGCTTTTACTCCCACCCATTCGGCGATCAGGGGAGAGTGGCTACGGGTCGAAGCGTCGTTAAAAGAGGAAGAATGATAGTCGTTGTCACCCGTCAGACTGATATGGATAGGAATTAACTCGTCGGCAGTATCCCCGCTGTCAGCAGACAGGGGAGCCATTCTGTCATCTTCCGTACATCCTGCTATCGAAAGGCAAAAACACAGCCATAAGGCTTTACCGAGACACTCTCGCATAATAAAAGTTCTATTCATATACTAAGATATTAAAGTGAATAATCGTATCAAAGACGCATTGCGGACCTATACATCTTCGTATAAGTCCGGAAAGGCTGTTTGATACCACTTTTATTATGCGTAAGTTTGTGTATTACAATCAGATATGACGGTCTTGAATACACAATAGTGTTTAAAACGTACGTTTTTTGAAACACTATTTTACCCTTCGCACTGGATGTAAGGGGAGTAGATAAACTTCTGATAATTAAAGCAATGCAAAAAGATTTGCACAGATAAAAAAAGCGTCTCATCTTTGTTGCATCAGACGTACGTCCTTTGAAACATGATTCTTATAACATAAGATATTTATTATTAGAGAAGTGAACATTTCTTTTGTTTGAGTTTTATACTTGCTTTTTGGACGGTTACTATCAGAGTATGTGTGGTTGCTAATATCGAAATACTTGGTGTATCCAAGGTATGGCAATGCTTGTAAAGCTGGTTCATAATAGATTCCTGACGAATTGTGCTGACTATCTAATAGTAGGGGATTTCTTTTAGACTTTTCCCTCGATTGAGGCGTTCGGAATTTTTTGGAGAAATGATTAAAATATGAATAAGGCAACTGATTCATTTCGAATCAGTTGCCTTGTATTTTGTAATTTACGGAATATCTCCGAAAAAACAGGCAGTAGGTTATCACCACTGTTTCTGTCTTTGTTTTTTACTCTTCTTTTATTTAAGGGGAAATATTATAGTTTAGGTCCTTTGACACAACGAGTTGTGTATGCCATTTTCTTTGGTGTGCTATTGACATCGGTTTTACCTTCACCGGGAGATATATCCAATCTATAACAATCATTAGTATTAATTGATTCATCTGTAAAATATTGACCAAACGTTCCAGGCCAGTCTTCTGCCGTTGTTCCCGAGTTATTATTACGCCAGCCACCTAACGGTAAAAAATACCGGTTGTGGCATTTAGGAACCACAAACCATTCACTCCATTAGAGACCTTTTTTACATTATTGCATCTTCCCAATCTTTCTAATTCATTGCGTGTAGGTAGCCGCCAACCACTACCATAAGTTGTGGGATTTAGTCTGGCACATGGATCGATGTTGTTTCCATTATAGTCTTTTTTCCATTGGTAATAGTAGCCATATTCTTTGTTGGTTGCCCATACATAATTGTTGCTTGCACCGGTACTTTTTAAATTGCCGTCGGCAAATACCAATTTTGATAACTTTTGCTTATCATCATTGGTACATGCTTTTTTCGGATTGCTCAGATTGATGCTACCTGCGGAACATTTATTCCGGGGCTTCTCTTAAACTGGATTTCATTGTATAGCTCATTCCCTCTTTCAATTGGACACTCTGAGTTGAAGCAATATCGATATTATCCGCATTATTAGCAATTAGATTTCCTACTGTCAGCTTGTTGAAGTGTACTGTTATTGTCCGGGCACTTGCGAAAGGAACCATGTGTATCGTAGTAGTCTGGTTAGTGTTTGGGTTGAATGAAGCTGTGTTGCTGGTATTAGCAGCCACTGCCGAACTGCCAATTACCCACGAGGTTGAATTACCTCCCTGCTTTACATATACCCCTGTACACCCGCTGATGGTATTACTTGTGAAGCCTGTTACACTAATGCTTATTGTCAGTTTACACAGTTTCTGTTTGAATATTACCGGAAGATTGTAATTAAGACTGTTCACATTGGCTATGTCTCCTGAATCATAAGTCATAAAGTCATTATTCATGTTGGGGATATCTATCTTGGTGGTATTATATGTATATGATGCGGGGATATCCCCCAATGCCGCAGTTGTATTGAATGAGTATCCGATGACCCGGATCGTTCCTGAGCGTGTGAGTAATTTTCCTTTCTTCAGTACAGGTGAAGAAGCACCATTTGAGGTATAGTCTGCAGCCGATTGGAACACATAGTTATTCCTGACTTTCGGAACACGATCAGACGAAAGTAAACACCTGTAGACAGAGTGTTTGCACGGGTAGTTAGGGTGGAAGGAGTATTTTCTGTCAGTTCCATAGATGCGATTCTGGGGCCATTATATTCCGGAGATTCTTTTGTACGGGTACGGCTTAGAGTTTGTACTCCTGCCCATTCGGCAATCAGAGGAGCATTGTAACGAGGAGCCATGTCGTTTTCCGGAGTATAGGAATCGTACTCTCCATTTTCAGCCATACTGATTTTAATAGGGATTACAGTACCGGAATCATAACCTTTTTCCGGAAATGGATACTTTTCTTCTTGCGTGCATCCGCTCAACCAAAGGCTGGATGCCGTCATTACTCCGATCCATAGGAGGTGTGTCCGCATAATCAAAAGTTTGTTCATTCTAAATTTATTTAATGAATAATCAGATCAAAATCTCTTGCCCGACTTATACATAAGGGTATAAGTCGGTAAAGACTGTTTGATACAACTTTTATTATGCGTAAGTTTGTGTATTCCAATCAGATATAACTGTCTTGAATACACAGGTGGTGTTTCAAAAGACGTTCGTCTGATGCAACAAAGATAAGATGCTTTTTTTACTTGTGCAAATCTTTTCGCATCGTTTTAATTATCAGTCATTTATCTATTCCCTTTGCATTTTGTACAGAGAGCAAGAATCCTGTTTCAAAAGACGAACGTCTTTTGAAACATCTTGTGACGAGTAATGTGCTTATTGTTAATCTGTTATAGATCATGATCTGGATTCTTCATTCTTTGTTATTTTGATTCTGTTTTTAATAAAAAAGGGGACAAAGTCCCCCTCGACTTGCCCCTTCCCAATCTTTTCCCCGCAACTAATACGAAGAAAACCCACTAATTAAAATTTATACCTTTGTGTGTCAGAAATTTCTTCCGGTGTCCCACCACAGGCGAGTGCCGCAGTTGTCGATTCCGCAATGCATTTACCAATTGGGTATATTGCTCGGGATTGGTCGTTTTGATACCTACGAAGAAGTTCAGTCGACGTGGTCCGAGGTTGGTATCTACCGTACCTTCACTTTGGTTGACCAATACAGGGAATAGTCTCGGATAGCCTGTACGACGTTGTTCTGCCCAAGCTTCTCCTCCTTCAGGGAACATGGCAAGCCATTTCTGTGTAATGATGCGTCCCAGCTTGTCTTCATTGCCGGCGGCATCGTCCCATTTGGGGGTCAGTGTGTTGACTGCTTTCACATTATTGGCTGCTTTGAAAGCGTCTACATAGTCGGATGGCTTTCTGTCACTCTCCAGATATGCTTCGGCACCGGCAGCACCCCATTGTGCAAATGATGCTTTTACGCCTTTTTCATAGCAATCCTTCACCGATTCGCTGCTCCACTCGCAGAGCTGCTTCGGCACGCAGGAACCATACTTCGGCAGGAGTCATCAGTACGGCGTCTGTCTGTTGGGTAATGGTACTTTTTGAATGTCCGTTGTAGTTTTTATGACTAAAGCCTGTTCCTTGGCGGATACCTTTGTAAGTACCTTTATAGTCGATAAGGCTTGTTGCATCAGAGCCGGTTGCTTTATCAAAATACTTTTCCATGCGGGGATCTTCGTAACCCACTAATAGAGACTCCATGTTGCGTTCATAAACACTTCGCCCCATGCTTTATTGATTTCTCCGAAAGGATTAGTATAACCTGATGAGGTAGAAACGGCTACGACTTCATCATTGCCTTCCAGCAATCCTTCTTCATCCGTAAGTGCTTTTTGGGCTTCTGCCACAGCCAGCTTAGAGTCCGCCATGGCAATACGGACAGCCAGGCGCAGACGGAGAGAATTTGCGAACCGTATCCATTCGCTGAATGTGCGTTTTCCCTGCGGCATCAGGATATCGAATTTTGCAAAACTCTCAATGTCCGGATTGGCTTTCTGATATTCACGTATCTTGGCAATACCTGTATCCAGGTCATTGAAGAAAGCTTTGTATGCTTCTTGTTGCGTATCGGGTGTAGAACCCGTTTTGATCCGAACTGAGTATAGACGATCGGTCCATACAGGTCGGATAAGCGGTGCATTAATTCCACTTTCAGTATCTTGGTAATACCGTAGAATCCTATATTGTCTTTTTCATTAATAGTCTCTGATTTCTGTACTTCCGGCATAATGTATCCATAGGTGTTATCCCATGTAGAACCGTTCCAGCCGTCCATCATGTAGTAAGTGCTGTTGTTCTTTCCTTCGTTGAAGGGATTGAAGTCATGCACATATCCCGAGAATAGATCTGCCCCCAGGTTTTGCATGGTCTGAAAAGGCCAGTTCTTGCCGCTTCCCCAGTCGTAGTTGAAGTAGATTCCTTGCTGAATGATTCCCAAAGGGATGCCATAATAATTGAAATCCTGTTTTTTACTATCATTATCGAATCCTGCTTCGTTGGTGTTGAACGACTCAAAAGAATCAGTACAAGCTGAAAATCCGATCAATCCTCCTAAGAGTATGCCTGCTATATATTTGATATTGTTTTTCATGATGAATCTCTTTTAGAATGTGAACTTAATATTGAAACCTAAGCTACGGGTGGTCGGCATGCCGAATACGTCAATACCCTGATTATCGTTACCTGTCGAAAGAACGGCATCCGGATCGAACGGAGCTTTCTTTGAGATGAAGAACAGGTTGCGGGCTACAAATGACAACTGGACATCTTTAAATGCACCGCCGGCTTTAGCCAACCAGCTTTGAGGGAGTGAGTAGCCCAAAGAGAGTTCGCGGAGGCGAATATTGGTAGCGTCGTACATATAGTACTCCGTACATCCGTCACGTCCACTGACTGCGGTGTAGAATTTTCTCGGCTTCACTTGTGTTCCGTCAATATTGATATATCCTGCATCTCGGGCTTTACCGCTGTTCAGGCTGACACCTCTTTGGTCGAGTTCGGCCTGAGTCTGTGAGAGTACATCGCCACCAAAACGTCCATCGATCAAGAAGTAGAGTGAGAAACCTTTGTAAGTGAATGTATTGCTCCATCCTAACATAAAGTCCGGATTACAGTTGCCTACTTTTTCTGTATTGCCGCCACCGATAACGTTCGGGATCTTGTCTCCGTCTTTATCTGTAGTAAATGCCACTCTGCCATTTTCGTCACGTTCGAATGCTTTACCGTAAATGTCACCGAATGAACCTCCTTCTACCAGACGCATGGAGTAAGAAGAAGAGAAGCTTTCGTCACCATAAACGAATGTCTTGAGATCCGGATGAAGCTTGATAATCTTGTTTTTGTTGGTGGAGAAGTTGAATTGGGTTTTCCAACGGAAAGCATCGTTCATTACCGGAGTAGCTCCAAGAGTGATTTCAACACCTTCGTTTTGTATATTACCGGCATTTACCATATAGTATTTATAGTCGGCACCTGCCGATGAAGGCAATGTGAATAACTGATTTTTGGTATTGGTGCGGTAATAAGTAATATCGAAATCGAGCCGGTAATTGAAGAATCTCCATTCGGTACCTATTTCATAAGAAGTACTCATTTCCGGTTTCAGATCGTTGAAGGGGGCTTTGGAGTAAGTCACGATGGCACCACCTGCTCCGATGATATCATTGCTGCCAGGGATCGTGTTGCTGATGAACAATGGAAGGTCATTGCCAACTTTAGACCAAGAACCTCTGATCTTCCCGAAAGAAATCCATTCGGGAAGTTTCACTGTATTGTTCAGTACCCATGACAGACCTACCGAGGGATAGAAGAAACTGCTGTGCTTGGTATAGGCCAGTGTCGACGACCAATCGTTACGTGCGGTAACATCCAGGTACAGACTTTCTTTCCAACCCAACTGAGCGGTTCCGAACAAAGACTGCAACACTCGCTTCTGATTCATTTGTTCGTCGATGTAGCAGCCTGTGTCATTTTAATGTTGGCTACCGTAAATACATTCGGATAGTACAGGGAAGCTGTTTTAGAATCCAGTCTCAGGGAGTTTACATTTGTACTGTTGATACTGCCGCCGATGGCTCCGTTCAATGAAAAGTCATTCCATTTTTTGTTTACCATAGCCATGACGTCGCCGTAATACAATGTTTCAGTATGATTCAGGTCGATGTAACGTCCGTTTTGCCCCGCTAAGGCAGGAGCGGTAGAGGCATACATGCGCTGTTGATACTGGTCGTGTGTGTAGTCGGCTGTACCGCGTGCCTGGATATTCAGCCAGTCGGTAATTTTTACGTTGGCTGTTAGTGAAGCGATCGCACGTGTGCGTTTATCATTACTGTTGATGCGGTTGGTAATCCAGTAGGGATTTTGTTCCATGTCCTGATAAGAAGTATACCAATTCTGTACGTTCATGTTACGGGCAGGATCGAAGACTTCGAAATTATTCTTGTATTCGGATAAATCTTCACCTCTCGGGAAACCGTAGAGACCTACCAACGGATTCATATAATAGCCACCGGAGGTGGGACGGTTTTTGATAGTTTGTGTCATCAGGTTCACGTTGGCATCCAGCTTCAGGTAATCATTAAAGAAGTTAGCCGTTTCGCGGAAGTTGAGGTTGTGTTTTTGCATCTTATTTTTCTCAACGATACCTTTGGCTGTAGTATTGGCATAAGAGAAGTAAGTTTGCATCTTTTCGCTGCCGTTCATAAAAGATACGGAGTTGATGGCTGTTACACCATTCTGAAAGAAATTATCGGCGTTATTATAATCTTTCAGTGTTTGATTCTTTCCCCAACTGTTTTTGGCTTCAGGGTCCATGGCGTAATTGTTCTGGAATTCGGGCAAACAAATGGCGTGGTCTACAGTCAGATTAGAAGAGAAAGTGATTTTTGGATACCGGCTTTGCCTTTCTTTGTGGTAATTAAGATCACACCGTTGGCAGCCTGTGAGCCATAGAGAGCTGCTGCAGAGGCTCCTTTCAGGATACTCATACTTTCAATATCGTCCGGGTTTAAGTTTGAGATACCGTCACCGCCATCACGGTTACCTGCATCGGCTGTACCACCAATAGCTGTGGAAGCTTGTTCATTGCTACTGTTCAGCATCGGTACACCGTCGATAACATACAGAGGCTGGTTGTTTCCACTGATCGAACGGCTACCGCGAATGGAAACTTTGGCCGAACCACCCAGTCCGGATGAACTTTTAGTGATTTGTACACCTGCTGTTTTACCGGCAAGGGCATTAATCATATTCGGATCTTTGGCACGGGTCAATTCGTCACCGCCCACTTGTTGGGTTGAGTAAGTCAAGGAAGCTTCTTTCTTCTTGATACCCATAGCGGTTACCACTACCTGTTCCAGTGCCATGGCTTCCTCTTGCAGTTTAACGTTGAAACTCTGCCGTCCGTTCACCTGGATATTTTGTGGCTGATAACCGATATAGGTGATTGCAAGAGTGGCGTTACTGGGTACATTGAGGGTGAAATTGCCCTCCATATCGGTGATGCAGCCATTGGTAGTACCTTTCTCGAGTACATTGGCACCTATGATGGGGTCACCATTCTGATCAGTAACAACTCCTTTTACAGTTACTCTGTCCTGTTGTGCAGTTATGGCATTATCATTGTTTCTGGTCAGAACAATGTTGTTACCTTCCATCACATATTTAATGTTGGTACCTTTGAATGCTTGGTCGAGAACTTCGGATACAGCTTTGTCATCGGCTTGCACGTTTACCCAGCGTCTGGTGTCTACGTTTTTTTTATTGTAGACGAACAGGTACTCTGTCTGAGATTCGATTTTTGATAGTAATTCGCTTACTTTCAGACTAGAACGCGGTATGCTTATTTTAGTGCTTTGAGAGTATCTATTCTCACTGTAAGCTTGGAATGCTACGAAAAAGAGAAGGAATAAAGTGATCTTCATGGCTAACAATATTTGTTTTGAAACAAATTTTTGGGCATAAATGCTCGGCAAAGAAATTTTTCTCATATCTTTGTAACGTGTTAAGTTAATAAATTGATTAAGGTCGATTTTTGACTGTTTCGAATCGGAAAGTATGGGGGTACTTTCGATTCTCTTTTTTGAGAATAATGGACTTTCTTTTCTATTTTTTCATGCGTATCTGGTTTTAATGGTTCGTACTAATTTAAGGTTTATATTGAGCTCTTTCCTTATTTCTATTCAATGATGATGCTGTCTTTCTCTTCGTTGATACTATAGGTGAACTTATGATCTTTCTGAATAACTTTCAGGATATGTTCTATGCCATCCTGTTCTTTAAACTTACCGGTACAACGGTAGTTGAGTATGTTCAGGTTTCTCACGCTGATGTTCACATTATAATATTTTTCCAGTTTGTTGAGCAGGCTGTTAAAGGGTGCATCATCAAAACAGTATAATCCCTCTTTCCATCTCAGATATTCGTACGAAGGCAAAGTGGTCTTTTTATATTTTCCATTGTACGATCCGAAAAATTCGTCTTTTGTCAACCGGGTAATTACCTGATCACTCCCTATCGGATAGATGTCGACAATTCCCTCAATTAAAGTGGTTTCAAATTCGTTGCTGCCTTTGTAGGCGCAGACATTGAAATGGGTTCCTACCACTTTCACCCGATTAATCTCCGTATTGACGAAGAATGGTATTTTTTTATTCTTGGCTACTTCAAAATAGGCTTCTCCATCCAGCTCTACATTTCTTTCTTTACGACCGAAGTTGGATGCATAGGTTAAGGTCGATTTGGAGTTCAACCATACTTTGGTTCCATCCGCCAGTGTGATTTGTGCACGTTGTCCGGCAGGTACTGTTATGGTTTGTTGGCAGGCTGATTTTTCATACTGATAGTTCTTAAACAAGAATCCGAAACTGATGGCTACAATGACTACGGCGGCAATACGTGCACTCCACCTCAGCATAGGATGATCCGGGCTTTTCTATCTTTCCGGTTCATCTGTTTTTCGTCTGTGAATAAGGCTATGTCATATAGCATGCGTTCTTTTTGAAATGCTTTCCGATTCTCGGGGGAGGCATCCACCCAATCCAGAATCAGCCTTTCTTCTTCTTCAGAAGTGGTTCCTTTAAAATACTTGTATAGCAGTTCCTGTTCCATAAAATGTTTTTAGTTTATGTATTGTCAGAGGCTTTATTTCCTCCTTCTGTATATATAACAGGATACCCTGGAACAACCCTAAAAGAAAATGAAGTTTTTTTTAAAAAAGTAGGGATATAAGATAATCTTTGAGTTCGAGACGCAACAGTTTCAATGCTTTGGTGATATGAAATTCTACACTTTTGATAGAAATGCCGAGTTGTTCGGCTATCTTCTTATTGGGAGTATTGTGGTAACGGCTTAATATGAAAATGTGGCGGCTTTGTTCCGGCAGCTGTTCAAGTGTTTTATATACGATGCGTTGTATCTCAGTATCGAAAATTGTCGCAGGTTCGCATGCTTCCAAGGTGGAGATACGGAGATCGAGTTCACGTTGCTTATGTGTATTGATCGCCTCTTCAGCTTTCATACGCACTTGTTCGTGTTCAAGATAATTGAGTGATTTGTTTTTGATGATAGTAAGCAGCAATGCATGCAGGTTGGAATCTTTTTCCCATTTTTCGCGATTCTCCCACAGGCTGACCATTGCTTCCATCAGAATATCTTCGGCTGCGGCTTTATTTCGGGTGTATGAATAAGCAAACGACAGAAACTTCTTCTGGTTTTCTTGAAAGAACTGGCTGAATAAGTCCATGGTGTGAAGGCTGTTGTTGCTTGGCATGAATAGATTTTAAAGGTTAATTGGATTTTCTTATGACAAAGCAACATAAACTTTTCGTAATATCAAAATGAAAGAATGACTTTTATACTGATTGTCCATAAAAAAATAACCTGACTATTAATAATAGCCAGGTTATCACTCTGTCAGTAAAGACTAGTGTTATTTATTTCTTTTCCGGACGTGGCAATAAAACTTTTCTTGAAAGTTTGAATTTACCTGTCTTCGGGTCAATATCGATCAATTTCACTTCGATCTCGTCACCCTCTTTAATGCCGGCTTCTTCTACGGTCTCAAGACGTTTCCAGTCAATCTCAGAGATGTGGAGTAAACCGTCTTTTCCCGGAAGGAATTCAACAAATGCACCGTAAGGCATGATAGAGCGAACTTTACCTTTGTATACCTCACCTACTTCGGGAACAGCAACGATACCTTTAATCAAGCGGATTGCGTCATCAATCGATTTCTTGTTAGTTCCTGAGATCTCGATGCGACCCACGTTGTCGATTTCTTCGATAGTGATTGTTGCACCTGTTTCTTCCTGCATTCCCTGAATGATTTTTCCGCCCGGGCCGATTACAGCACCGATGAATTCTTTCGGAATAGTCATTGTTTCGATACGAGGAGCGTGATCTTTCAGCTCAGTACGTGGTTCGGAAATTGTTTCTTCTATTTTACCGAGTATGTGCATACGTCCTTCTTTTGCCTGATTTAAGGCGCGTTCCAGGATTTCGTAAGACAGACCGTCTACCTTAATATCCATCTGGGTAGCTGTGATACCGTCTTTAGTACCTGTCACTTTGAAGTCCATATCGCCCAAGTGGTCTTCGTCTCCAAGGATGTCAGACAACACTGCATATTTTTCTTCACCTGCGTTTTTAATCAATCCCATAGCGATACCCGATACAGGTTTTTTAATTTTCACACCGGCATCCATCAGGGCCAAAGTTCCGGCACATACGGTAGCCATCGATGAAGAACCGTTTGATTCAAGGATATCTGAAACGACACGTACTACATAAGGATAGTCTTCCGGAATCATTCTTTTCAATGCTCTGTGAGCCAGATTTCCATGTCCGATTTCACGACGTCCTACACCACGTTGAGCCTTAGCCTCTCCTGTAGAGAAAGGAGGAAAGTTATAGTGTAATAAGAAGCGTTCTTTCCGTGAGCGAGAACATCGTCGATGATTTTCTCATCCAGTTTAGTACCCAGAGTCACTGAAGTCAATGATTGAGTTTCACCACGAGTAAAGATAGCCGATCCGTGAGGTCCGGGCAGGTAGCCTACTTCGCACCAAATCGGGCGGATTTCAGTTGTTTTACGTCCGTCCAGACGCTTTCCTTCATCAAGAATACAACGGCGCATCGCTTCTTTCTCTACGTCATGATAATAACGATCGATCAGAGCACCTTTTTCTTCCAGTTCTTCTTCCGAGAACTGTGCTTTGAATTCGTCGCGGATTGCATCGAAAGCATCCTGGCGTTCATGTTTGTTTCTGTTGCCGGAAGCTGCGATAGCATATGATTTATCATAGCAGGCATCATGAACGGCTTTACGGAGTTCTTCGTCGTTTTCTTCGTGACAATATTCGCGTTTAACAGTCTTACCAACCATTTCAGTCAGTTCCATCTGTGCTTTGCAATGTACTTTGATGGCTTCGTGAGCTACTTTCATTGCTTCCAGTAGTTCGGCTTCCGACACTTCGCTCATTTCACCTTCTACCATCATGATGTTTTCATAAGTAGCGGCAACCATGATATCCATATCAGCTTGTTCAAGCTGATCGAAAGTCGGGTTGATAACGAATTTACCATCGATACGCGCAACACGTACTTCTGAAATTGGTCCGTTGAAAGGAATATCTGAAACAGCCAGTGCTGCGGAAGCAGCCAATCCGGCCAATGCATCAGGCATATCTACACCGTCTGCTGAGAAAAGGATGATGTTTACGTAAACTTCTGCGTGATAGTTATCGGGGAATAAAGGACGGAGAGCACGGTCTACTAAACGGCAAGTAAGGATCTCATAATCAGATGCTCTTCCTTCTCTTTTTGTAAAACCACCAGGAAAGCGGCCGAATGCTGCGAATTTTTCTTTATACTCTACCTGAAGCGGCATGAAATCTGTTCCGGGAACTGCATCTTTAGCGGCACAAACAGTAGCTAACAACATGGTGTTTCCCATGCGAAGCATCACAGAACCATCTGCCTGTTTTGCCAGCTTTCCCGTTTCGAGTGTGATGGTTCTGCCATCTCCCAACTCGATCGTCTTAACAATTGGGTTAATCATAAAAATTGTTTTATCTAATATCTTTCTTTCAAAATTCCCGCAAAGATATACATTTATTGCACTAATATCGTGAAAATGAGATAAAAAGTTAGCAGGAATTTGATTTTTTTCAATTTTGGAACGAAGAACGCGGCAAAATGCTTTGACTAATCTTGAAAAGAAGTATATTTGCAACTTGAAAAATAACACGCATATTATGAAAAAAGTAACGTTAGTAGCTCTTGTGGCTCTTGCTTTAAGTTCTTGTAATTCTGACCCTAAATTTAATGTAAAGGGAGATGTTTCGGGAGCAGATGGAAAAATGCTTTATCTGGAAGCTTCCGGACTTGAAGGAATTGTGCCTTTGGATTCTATAAAATTGAAAGGAGACGGTTCATTCAGTTTTAAACAATTGCGTCCCGAATCTCCTGAGTTTTATCGTTTACGGGTTGAAGATAAAGTAATTAATTTCTCGGTTGACTCAACAGAAACTGTTAGCATTCAAGCACCTTATACAGATTTCTCTACTGCTTATACAGTGGAAGGATCGGAGAACTCTGCAAAAATTAAAGAGCTGACTCTGAAACAGGTTCGTCTGCAAAAAGATGTAGATGCGTTGGTAAAGGCTGCACAGGCTCATCAATTGGGTAACGATGTTTTTGAAGACAGCTTGGCCGTACTACTGAAAAATTATAAAGATGATGTGAAAATCAATTATATCTTTGCGGCACCCAATACTGCTTCTGCTTATTTTGCACTATTTCAGAAATTAAACAATTATATGATCTTTGATCCGTTGAATAATAAGGATGATATTAAATGTTTTGGTGCAGTGGCTACCAGTCTGAACAATACTTATCCGCACGCGGTGCGTTCAAAGAATCTATATAATATAGTGATAAAAGGTATGAAGAATACCCGTACTCCACAACAGAAGACCATTGAGATACCGGAAGAAAAAATTGCAGAAACCGGTGTGATTGATATTGCTTTGAGAGATATGAAAGGTAATATCCGTAAGCTGACTGACTTGAAAGGTAAAGTGGTTCTGCTTGATTTTACTGTTTATCAAAGTGCGGTGGCAGCTCCTCATAACTTGATGCTGCGTGATTTATACAATAAGTATGCAAGTCAGGGTTTGGAGATTTATCAGGTTTCATTGGATGCCGACGAGCATTTTTGGAAAACATCAGCTGATAATCTGCCTTGGGTATGCGTGCGCGATGAGAATGGAATTTACTCAACCAATGCAGCTTTGTATGGCGTACAGAACCTGCCGGCTTTCTTCCTGATCAACCGAAACAATGAACTGAGGGCCCGTGGGGAGACGGTGAAAGATCTGGAAGGTACTATCAAGTCTATGCTTTAAGTTGTTATAAATTAGAAGATTTCGTTTAAATATGTTACATAGCATTGCTTTTGCTTGACACATGTCATTTAAAAGGTTATCTTTGCGAAGAAATAATTGAAAAGAGGGTTCCAGCATGACTCATGTTGGAATTCTTTTTTGTTTTATATGACCGTTAAAAATAAAAGGAGGAAAACATCATGGCTTATATGTCAGAAGAAGGTTACAAGAAATTGATGGCGGAACTTAAAGAACTGGAAACAGTGGAACGCCCCAAAATTTCTGCGGCTATAGCTGAGGCGCGCGATAAAGGTGATTTATCGGAGAACGCCGAATACGATGCTGCGAAGGAAGCTCAGGGTATGCTTGAAATGAAAATCAACAAACTCAAAGCTGTTATAGCAGATGCTAAGATTATTGATGAATCGAAACTGAAAACAGATTCAGTACAGATTCTGAATAAAGTAGAATTGAAGAATACCAAGAATGGTATGAAAATGACTTATACCATCGTTTCAGAAAGCGAGGCAAATCTGAAAGAAGGAAAGATTTCCGTTAGCACACCGATTGCTCAGGGATTACTTGGCAAAAAGGTAGGTGATGTTGCTGAGATCCAAGTTCCACAGGTAAAATCAGTCTTGAAGTAGTAAACATTTCGTTTTAACATGAGGGCAGGTCCATATTCGGGCTTGCCCTATTTTATATATTAGGATTATGGCAACAATATTCAGTAGAATCATAGCGGGTGAAATTCCATGCTATAAGGTAGCTGAAAACGAAAAGTTTTTTGCTTTCCTTGATATCAATCCGTTGGTGAAGGGACATACTTTGGTTGTTCCTAAACAGGAAGTTGATTATATCTTTGATTTGAGTGATGAAGATCTGGCTGCAATGCACGTTTTTGCCAAAAAAATAGCCCGTGCTATTGAAAAAGCTTTTCCTTGTAAAAAAGTGGGTGAAGCAGTGATCGGACTTGAGGTTCCACATGCTCATATTCATTTGATTCCTATTCAAAAAGAATCGGATATGCTTTTCTCTAATCCAAAATTGAAACTGGCAGACGACGAGTTTGTTTCTATTGCCAAAGCTATTAGTTCTGCTTACGAAACAGCCAAATAAAATTTTTCCTTCATTAAATAATAGTAAAGGGGCTGAACGGCAACGTTCAGCCCTTTTTCTTATTAACTTCGTGGCACTTATAAAGTTAACTTCGTAATTATAGGAAGTTAACTTCTTAGCTGTAATAAGTTAACTTCGTATACTTAGGAAATTAACTTCGTACAGTACTAAATATAATCTTCTCCTAATTTCATTTGTGCATCATTCACATACTTGCGTATGGCATGTTCTTCGTCCTTTTTGCAGATCAGTAATACATTATCTGATTCGGCAACCAAAAAACCTTCCAGACCTTCTATCACTGCAAGTTTACCTTTGGGTAATACAACGATATTGTCATTGCTGTTGTAAATCAATGAGTCGCATTTTAGAGTTACATTTCTTTGTTCGTCTTTAGGTGATAAATCATATAATGATCCCCAGGTTCCAAGGTCTGACCATCCGAAGTCTCCTAAAGAGACATATACATTATCAGCCTTTTCCATAATCCCGAAGTCTATCGAAACGTTAGGGCATGCCGGGAAGTTTTCTTCGATAAAGTCTTTTTCTTCAGGTGTACCATAAATCTCTCTTCCGGGAGCCAGTTTAGATGCTAATTCCGGTAGAAGAGTTTCTCCTGCTTTAATGATTGTATTGACATTCCACATGAAAAGGCCTGAATTCCAATAGAACTCTCCACTTTCAACAAAAACCTTAGCAAGTTCCAGTTCCGGTTTTTCAGTAAATGTTTTTACTTTGTAGAAGTTGTCTCCTTCCTGCTCTGCTATTTGGATATATCCGTATCCGGTTTCCGGACGATTGGGCTTTATACCTAAAGTGAGAAGTTTATCAGATTTTGATACAAAGTCCAGTCCTTTCTCTATAGCGGCTAAAAATTCTCCCTCTTTTAAGATCAGATGATCGGAAGGGGCAACTACGATGTTGGCATTTGGATTTAAAGCACGTATATGATATGATGCCCATGCAATGCACGGAGCCGTATTTCTTCTTGCCGGTTCCAGCAAGATTTGTTTTGGATCTAATTCCGGAAGTTGTTCTTTTACCAAGTCTGCGTATATCGCATTGGTTACGATAAGTATGTTCTCCGTAGGAATAATTTTGTTGAATCGGTCGAAAGTCTGTTGCAACAGTGAACGACCTGTTCCAAAGAAATCCAGAAACTGTTTAGGCATTGTCTTGCGGCTAAACGGCCAGAAACGACTGCCGATACCTCCGCCCATAATGACACAATAATTATCTTTGCTTGTCATGATATTGACTGTTTTAAATGTTTCTGCTAAAATACGGTTTATTCTCTGAAAATAGAAGTGTTTTATGCGATCTTTTATTTCTTTTTTTCTCCTTTTTTTTATAAAAACTCTTGCAAGTTCAAAAAAAAAGCCGTATCTTTGCACCGCATTTGAAACCAATGCCCAGATGGCGGAATCGGTAGACGCGCTGGTCTCAAACACCAGTGGATTCACTTCCATCCCGGTTCGACCCGGGTCTGGGTACTGAAGCGGAGAAAGTTGAAAAACTCTCTCCGCTTTTCTTTTCTACTCCCCGTAACTCGTTGGTTTGCTGATAGATTAATGTGTACTTTGGTCGTTTGCAGGTCTTTATATTTAGAATTAATCAACTTTGTTCTCTTGATTTTTCTTCTCTTGGACATTTTATTATAGGTGTATATTTAAGTATTTTGCTAATTTGTATTGTTATTGGAGTTGGTTTGTAATTGAACTTCACGTTCTGACTGGGCAAGATATTGTTGGGGATAGATTGTTAACTGTAACTTGCTTTGATAATTCAATGAAATAATGAAGTCTTCTATATCCCAGCATCTTCCTTCCCATTTTCCTAGAATATAGTGACTTTGGCTGTGATTTTGGATACTCTACATATAATAGTGGATGGAGTTGTTTTGTAATTAGTAAATACGGAAAACAATACATAGCTGAAAAGGACAAATGTATGAATGGTCCTTTCAATTTGTTTAAAGTATTAGAATTACCACAACATTAATTTTAAGCGTAATACAAATACCCTTTTTGCTAGAAGGATGGATTTCGTATTTGCTAAATTTAGTAGTGAAGTTTTTATCCAACATAATATTTGAAAGAATTTCTATTTTCTTCTCGAAAAAACAAGGTTGTGCTTAAGATAGGCTAAACTTATTTGTATCGATATTGCAAAATAAAAGTTGGCGAAAGAGAAAGAAGACTTTTCGCCAACTTTTATTTGAGTACCTATTTTTTGTTGTTTTCTTTATAGTGAGCAAATCCAATAGGTCTACGTTCTGTTTGTTTATTAACATGCTTTTGTTTCTCTGCTAACTGTGACAATGCTAAGTAAATATCGTCAAGCTCTTTTCGGGTATCTTCGCTAAGGTCATTGACTGCTGCTATTGTGTCTTCGTTGCCTTCTTCCAACATTTTCATGCGTTGTTTTAGTTCTTCGATTTCCTTAGTTGTGCTATTTAAGGAAGACAAGTATTGACGTACTGTAACGAAAGCACGCATGATAGATATGTTTATTTCGATGGCAGATTCGCTGTTTAGTACAGATGAAAGCATAGCAACGCCTTGCTCAGTAAAAGCGAAAGGCATATATCGTGTACCACCTCTTTTGTTTGAGGACGCAATTTGCGACCTCAACTTTCAAACTCTTCTTTTGTTAATTCGAACATGAAATCGCTGGGGAAGCGTTTGAGGTTTCTTCTTACTGCTTCTTTCAGTCGTTTGGTTTCACTCCCATAAAGTTCAGCTAAATCAAAGTCAAGCATTACCTTTTGACCTCTGACTTCGTATATTTTATTCTGAATAACCTGTAATTCCATAATTTATAAGCTGTTTATATAAGGAACTATTCAATCTTTAGTATAAGAGAACGCCTATTTTTAAGCATTATGAATTTGGCACACAGCGTGTGCCGAATCTTGCTTTTCTAATTCGGCGGATGGTATCCGCAATTTGGGTGTAGTAAATTTGGCGGTTGCCGACCGCCAAATCTCTAAGCCAAGCATATCATAGTCTAATATTGGCATGATTAACTAACGATTCAAAGTTCATATTTTTACTATTTGTGCAAAGTTACTGTTTTTATTCTCAAAGCTTTAACTCGGGCAAACTATTAATTGCCTCTTCCTTCAACTTATCCACTGCACGGGTGTATTTCTTCGTATGCTTCAACCCGCTATGTCCGAGCAAACCGGCTATTGTTTTAATATTAGCACCATTGTTAAGGATATTCACTGCAAATGAGTGACGGGCACAATGCCAGCTAATGTGCTTATCAATTCCTGCCCTCTTTACCCAACGTCTTAATGATTTGGAGCAACTTTCATAAGTCGGCAGGTCAAAAATAAGAACATCTTTGTTCCCATTCGCAGGAGCTTCACCGATGATAGAGAGTAAACCATCATTCAAAGGAATGACTACGCCACTGGCAGAAGAATGCCCTTTGGTCTTATTCTGTTCAAACTTCAATAGCTTGTTTGAGTAGTCTACATTCTTATAAGTAAGGTCTTTCACATCACAGAAGCGTAAACCGAAATACAGGCAGAAGATAAAGGCACGTCTTACCATCGGGTTCTCATTCTCATAGTGGCAGTTGATAAGAGACTGAATTTCTTCCAGTGAAAGCACATCTTTCCGTAACATTGGGTCGTCTACCTTGCAAATTACTTCTTTGCACGGGTCTTTTAGTATCACATCGTGTTCGATGGCATAGCGTATCACTTTCTTGAAACGCTGATAGATACTTTTCGCTCCTTCGCCAACACTACGGGATTGCAGGTAGTCCACAAACTGTACTATCATATCCTTTGTGATAAATTTAGGTTTGATGTTACATTCATAAAGAGGGTATTGCTCTTTCAGGAAGTCTTTGAAACGGCTAAGTGCAATTTGCACCATGCGCAATCTTTCTTTGTATAGCTATCTATGTAGGCTTGGAAGTAATCAAGAAAGTTGATGGTACAATCTTTCTTTAGGCGGTATCCCAACATACTTTCTTTAAACTCTTGTTCACGTTCGGCACGTATCTTTGTGGCAAGCCCCAGTGTTTCCTTATTTTGTTGACGTTCGGCAGGAGTACGGGGCTTATCCATAAGATATAGATTCAGGTTCTCTTTTCGCCTGTTGTGCTTCACCGAAAACTTGGGTTTGCCTTGCATTTTGCCATCTTCATAATATACCTGATTGCCATTTGCATCTAAAACGGGCTTCTCTTCTCTACCTAAATAATACTCTAAGTACAGGCTGATTCTACCATCCGAGAGCTTATTTTGCTCTAACTTGGGGTTTTCTTTCGTTTTATTCTCTATCTTTGCCATACGCTACTGGTTTTATCCCGATCTGTACATAATCGGTAAAAAGTGCTAAGTGATTGATTTTCTTTTGTTTTCCGATGTTGCAAAGGTGCGAAAGAAAATGAGAATTCAAAGTGTACTAAGTAACAAAATAAGGGTGTAAAATGGCAAAAATGGAAAATATAAATCGTCTGATAATCAGTTGGTTATTTTCTCTTATTTTCCTATGATTTCTATAGTTTGTACCGGGTCTAGGTACGAAGAAAAAAGATAAGTATTGAATAGTCAATTACTTAGCTTTTTCTTTTATCTGAATTTTCCTCATATTTTCCCCACACGTGCAAAAAATACGATATTAAATGAATGTTTTTCTTTGGCTGAACATAGTAAATACACTACCTTTGAAAAGAATAAAGCCTATTAAATAAAAAGCAATGGAACAAGGCGTTTGGCAAGAGATAGAACAGTTATACCAAAAGTTTCAGAAACTTGGTATCAATGAAGCGGTGGACTATGATAGTACTATCTGTATTCTCTTATTACCCATTCCACAGCCATTGAAGGCTCAACGCTTACGGAACTTGATACGCAGCTTCTTTTTGACGAGGGAGTAACAGCGAAAGGGAAACCGCTTGTGCATCATCTGATGAATGAGGATTTGAAGCAAGCGTATGAACTTGCCAAAACCGAATCCAGTAGCCTTGTACAGATAACTCCTGCCTTGCTACAAAGGTTGAATGCAACACAGATGCGCACTACAGGCAGTGTACACAGTGTAATGGGCGGTTCTTTCGATTCTTCGAAAGGGGATTTTCCTCTATGTGGTGTTACGGCTGGTGCCGGTGGACATGCTTATATGAACTATCTGAAAGTTCCTGCTAAGGTAGATGAACTTTGTGCTATACTGCAAGCGAAGCAGAAGACAGTGGGGACCTTCGGGAACAATATGAACTGAGTTTTAATGCCCACCTGAATTTAGTAACCATACATCCGTGGGTGGATGGTAATGGCAGAATGGCTCGGTTGCTGATGAACTACATCCAATTTTGCTATCACCTTTTCCCGACCAAGATATTTAAAGAGGATAGAGAAGAATATATCCTTTCCCTACGCCAATGTCAGGATGAAGAAACCAATCAGGTTTTCTTGGACTTTATGGCAAGGCAATTAAAGAAATCCCTCTCTTTGGAGATTGAACATTTCAATGCTTCACAAAAGAGAGGGTTCAGTTTTATGTTTTAGAGGTCTGAGAGCCTATCTTTCCGCAATAAACGCTGAAAATTAGTAATTGGCAAATAAACACCCAGTTTTATACCCAATAATGTAAAGCCGGGTGTTTTTGTACTATCCCATATCTTTTTATTATTAAGATATTTAGCTAAAGTGGAAAAATCGTCTTTAGACCAACTTCTTATTTTGTATTTATCCACATCCATTTCTTTGTTCAATTCATTTATCATTATAAATTCGCTGTATGAAATAAATTACTTAGGAAATGTTTCTGCTATTTGTTTAGCAACACGTTTTATAGCACCTCTAATGTCTGCTGATACGCTGAATCCTAAGGTTGTATATGCGCCACGGCATGAAGCTATCGGGCGACCAGTGAGATAATCTATGAAATTTACAGTTACGACAGATTCTTCTTCTAAAATATCTACTCCATATTTTACCATAAGCAACTTTGATTGTTGATTCGGAGAAAGTTCGCCAATACGTATATCATTGACAAGTTTAAGACGGGAACTCTCTATGGCATCAAATAGTTGTATTTCATATTCCATCAGTTGAGCCGGAATATGATAAGTGTCGTTGTTGATAATTGAGGCATATTCATACCTCGACAAGTCCGCCTTTTGTGATATTACACTTTTAGAGGTTGTACAAGATGATGCTACTATACCAATTAAAAGGAGGAATGTGACTATTACTTTATTCATTTTTTTATTGTTTAGGTTCAACGTGTAGATAATACTTCTCTTGTGTCAGGTCATCGGGGGCAGTGGAGAGTTGATGCAACATCAGTATACGGGTAGTCTTGTTTTCCCAATACAATTCAGCTTTCACACCCTCTTCGGGCAGGCATTTGAACAGGTTCTCTTTTCCATCAGCATTTTGCCCTTCACCAATGTTATTCTCCATCAGTGTTTTGATGGCTTTTTGCGCTGCTGCCGGGAAGTCTGAATCCGAGAGTTGCTTATGGTTCACCGGGATTATTTTAGAAAAGGGGTTATAATCCTTTGCCACGATGTCATACACCTGATACTCATAATCTGTGTCCAGCAGGCAATAGGTTGTAAGGTTCTGTGGGCTCTGCAACACGATTGTTCCCCATTCAATCCCCAAGAAATCACGTTCGTACAGTCTCACAGCGAGTGAGGTCTCATATTCAACCTTTCCTTTGCGATAGCCTTTCAGGTAATTTTTGATGGTACCGCTTTTGAAGAAGTGCGAACTCCATTCCGTAGCAAGATGTGTTTCCGTCCCTCCCTCCGTTGTATTGCTTTCATAGACTCTGAACGTATGAGGGAAACCCTCGGCACTCCAAACAATAGAGTCGTAATATTGTGTAAACTCAGGAAAGCCCAGCGGGGTGTAATTGTCGTTTATATCCGTGATTCTGAACGTCACCAGATCGAGCGGTGCCGGGAATTGGGTGTCAAGGTGCATAAACGGAGTGAAGTATGCCTTTTTCATCTTGAACTTGGCTTCTTCGGGCAGAGGTTCCGGCTCTGGATCGGGTTGCCCTTCGTCCTTAAAGGTTCTAGACAAACAGATAATTGTACTTGCTGTTCTCTTTCCATCATTTGTCGAGATTGTAATCTCCTCGTATGCATCCGGGGCTTCCGAAACCTGACGGGGAAAATGAATCTTCAACTGATTGGCTTCTACCTTGAGCGTTGCCCATCCACAATCGTATGTGTAAGAACCGCCCGAAATAGGATTGAGCATATCGAAATTCTTGCAAGTCATCACGATATATCCCTCATTACCGTTTGCCTTGAAACATTCTTTAGGTATCCAACCTACGGTGCCACCTTCATACTCTACACTTTCCGGTGTCAGAATCTCATACGTCCAGAGCATCGGTCCACCGGGTAAAATATCATCCTTGTTGCAAGCCGTAAAAAGCAAGCAAACAAGCGTCATAAATGGCATAAGCAATTTATTCATATTCGTAATAATCCCTATGGCTCTATTGGGTTATTAAATTTATAATGAAAGAACGTGAGCCACCTATGCCACGTCTAAGTGAAGTTCATAGGAAACCTTTGATGCAGATGTAACAAGAACGGTCCACGCTATATGCGTGAGAACCACTATGCTATCTCTTACATCAGTCTGAAAATTTCCTACGTTTTCACCTACAAGATAAACATAACGTTTCTTCTTTTCTCTAATGTCTTGGAAAGAGTTGCCTTTATCCGAATACAAAATTAGCTATTTAATTAATCTTTTGTATTATATAGAACGGAATTATAACTTGAATCCTCTACTTTTTCTGGGTTCTTCTGCAGACTATCGTAAGCCAAAGTCTGCATTGCTGCCATATCCTCGTCATTGATTTACAGCTTGATGTTGCCGTTTCCGTTTTGGATAATTGCCAATAAGTCTGTCATAGGCTTCTTAAAACTGCCGGTTGTAAGGCTTCTCGTTCTGGCAGTATTATAAACGAAAAGTCACTACCCCGATTAGGATAGTGGCGCAAATATATAATGAAAATCAATCGTAAAACAATGATATTCAGTTAGCTAAATTTGTGAAATCCAAAAGCGAATTAAACGAGTTTTAATCGGATAGATAGGCTTTCAATTCTTCGATGGCATCATGGTCTTCGCCAACGTCTTTTATCAACTTTTTGCCGTTTCCAAGTGGCGAAATGAGATTTTTGTATGCTTTCTGAATATCTCTTTCATGAACGATTTCTTGTTTATTAAACTGGTTGTACAGGCATTTCTGAAAGTCTTGATGGGACACTTCCGCATGAAACGGTATTCCACTAATGCGATAAACAACCGTGCTATATCTGTTTCTGTGGCATGGGTTTTCAACCGTGTGCCAATTTTTTCAATTAGAATGTCATGCCTTTCTATCAGAAGTTCGGGTAGCGTGCGTGGGTCGGCTCTGCGTCATGCGGTATAGGTCGCTCACTCGACAGCCTATCAGTGTTTGGAATATAAATATATCCCTCTGTTTTGCCAGTTGCGGAGTAGCTGATAGGTCGGCATTGATAATTCTGTCCTTTTCTTCAAGTGTTATGTAATGAGGTGTACCGTATGTACATTCTTCTATCGGGAATTTGTCGAAAGGTCTGTTGTTCAAGCTCCGTCCGGATATCTTGCAAAATCCGTAATCGTGTTACACTTATCCGTAATTTGTATACGGTAGATTTTGTTGTAACGGCATACTTTTGCATAGTGAATGTAGAGTACTAAATATTATTAGAATTAGATCAAGGAGAAAGAGTTATGAATGACAGAAAGATTTTAGTAGCGTACTTCTCATGTAGCGGCGTAACTAAAGCTGTGGCAGAGAAATTGGCTGCAATTACTGGAGCAGATCTGTATGAAATTAAGCCGGAGGTTCCTTATACGGAGGCTGACCTGGACTGGAATGATAAGAAAAGCCGTAGTTCGGTGGAGATGAGAGATGCTCTCTCGCGTCCTGCCATTTCCGGTACGTTGTTTCATCCGGAAAAGTACGAAGTTCTGTTTGTAGGCTTTCCGGTCTGGTGGTATATTGCCCCTACTATAATTAATACATTTTTGGAAAGTTATGACTTTGCCGGTAAAATAGTTGTTCCGTTCGCTACATCGGGAGGCAGCGGCATAGGAAATTGTGAAAAGAATCTTCATAAAGCATATCCGGATATCGTGTGGAAAGATGGAAAACTTTTAAATGGACGGATAACGCGGGATCTGGTTACGGAATGGTTTGAAAAAATTAGGTTGTAAATTAAATGGAGGTATGAAAAATGTATATAGAAAATATTAATTCACCGAAAGACATAAAAGAATTGTCAGTTGAACAACTAAGTGTGCTGGCTGAGGAAGTAAGAACTGCGTTAATCAGGAAATTAAGTGAACACGGTGGTCATATCGGCCCGAATCTTGGTATGGTGGAAACTACAATTGCACTGCATTATGTTTTTAACTCTCCCATTGATAAAATAGTTTTTGATGTATCCCATCAGAGCTATGTTCATAAAATGCTTACCGGAAGAATGGCTGCATTTCTTGATCCGGCTAAATATGATGATGTCACCGGATATACTAATCCGGATGAAAGCGAGCATGATTCTTTACGATAGGACACACTTCAACATCTGTTTCACTGGCAATGGGACTTGCAAAAGGACGTGATCTCACAGGTGGCAAAGAAAACATCATCGCTGTAATCGGTGACGGTTCGTTGAGTGGGGGAGAGGCTTTGGAAGGACTCAACAATGCGGCAATGCTTGGGTCTAACATGATTATTATAGTCAATGACAATGATCAATCCATTGCTGAAAATCATGGAGGACTTTATAAAGGATTGAAAGAGCTTAGAGACACGAATGGGAGAGTCCTGATAATATTTTAAGGCTATGGGCTGGAGTATTATTACCTTGGAGATGGGCATGACGTGTCAGCACTCATAAAATTATTTACGTCAGTCAAAGATATAGACCGTGCAGTAGTATTGCATATCCATACGATCAAAGGTAAGGGATTGAAATATGCAGAAGAAAATAAAGAATACTGGCATGCAGGAGGTCCTTTTCACATCGAAGACGGTTCTCCCAAAGGACCCGGATGGCCGGTGAATGAAACTGTCAGGGAGTCTGTTTTAGACTTGATTGAAAAGAGGTCGGATGTAGTTGCAATTACTGCGGGAACGCCGTCTGTAATAGGATTTACGGAAGACTATCGGAAGCGTGCCGGCAAACAGTTTGTTGATGTAGGTATTGCGGAAGAACATGCTGTTGCAATGGCAAGTGGTATTGCCAGGAATGGAGGAACACCGATTTTTGGAGTTTTCAGTCCGTTCTTGCAGAGAACGTATGACCAACTTTCGTCAGACTTGTGTTTAAATAATAATCCGGCTGTAATCATGGTGTTTATGGCTTCAGTATATGGGATGAATAGTAATACTCATTTGGGGATCTATGATATTCCGATGATTTCACATATACCCAATCTGGTATATCTTGCTCCGACGAGCAAGGAGGAGTATCTTGCCATGTTTAAGTATGCCACTACACAGAAAGCGCATCCCATTGCTATCAGAATTCCAATGATGATGCCTGAGACGGGAATTGAGGATACCACGGATTACTCTTTACTAAATAAATATCAGGTCGTACGAAAAGGTTCAGGTGTTGCGATTATTGCACTTGGAGATTTCTTTGAACTGGGTGTACAAATTGCCGATAAATATAAAATCCTGACGGGTAATGATGTAACACTGATAAATCCTAAATTCATCACAGGTATTGATGAAGAACTGCTGGAGTGCTTAAAAACGGACCATAAACTTGTGCTTACTCTTGAAGACGGCATAGTGGAAGGAGGATTCGGGCAAACAATTGCAAGTTTTTATGGTTTATCGGATATGAAGGTTAAAAATTATGGAATAAAGAAATCATTCCCCACAGATTTTCGGCCTGAAGAACTGATGAGAGAGAATGGATTATCCGTAGAGCAAATAGTAGAGGATATAAAATCCGTATGCAGAGAGCATGTTATGTGAGAACACTCACAATCTGTGGAATAAGTAAAAAGGATGAAAATTCAGAATAAAAGAGATATTATGAAAAAGAATTTGGGTGCGACGCTGGCTTTATATCCAGCATAGGCTGTTGTCGTAGAAACAATGGAGGAATTACGTGATGTAGTTCCTCCATTATTATCAGAAAAAGTTTCTAATTCTGTGAGAGTCTGTAATTATTCGGAGCCACTCCGGTAATTCTTTTAAATAAACGGCTAAAGTATCGTATATTGGGGTATCCCAGTTTTTCCGTAACTACACTTACCGTATTATTAGAGTCGAGCAGCATGCTTTTAGCCATTTCCAAACGTTTTGACTCGAAATATTCATCGATATTTTTTCCACTTTCAAATTTCAGCAGGTCATTGAAATAATGAGATGACAGTTGAAGTATTTTTGCACAGTATCCCAATGAAGGCGATGTATTGTATTTTAATTTTCCGGATAGAATATAATCTTTCAACAATACATCTGTTTTCTTCATAATCTTTTTGTTAGCTTCGCAACGTGTGATAAACTGACGTTCGTAGAAACGGTTGCAATGATCTAATAACAATTCTATGTACCGTGAAATCAGAATTTGGCTGTGGCAGTCTATCGCATGACGAAGTTCCTCTTCGATGTTGCATATGCATTCTACAGCCTTGGCCTTCTCCCGTTGAGATAGGTGGAGTGCCTCCTCCGGATTGTAAAAAAAGAAGGAGTAATCTTTTATATGTTCTCCCAAAGAGGTTTGAGAAATCAAGTCCGGATGAAATGCCAGCAGCCACCCTTTTGAGGGAAGTGCTTTGCTTTTGTTTATTTTGATAGATTCTCCCGGCGTGAGGAATACCAATGATGCATTGGAATAATCATAGTACTTGCGCCCATATAAAACATCATCAATCTCCCCTTCCATCATCAGGATGGTATAAAAATCAAATTTAATAATTTGCTGTTCCAGATTGCTCTTTGACAGGTCGATTACACTTACCAGCGGATGGAGTGTTTTGCAGCCCAGGCAGCAGTTGCATTGATGGACGGTCTCTATATTTAATATTCTTTCTTTCATAGGAGTCACTTATTTCCTGCGAAGATAGGATGTTCCGGCCAATATTGTTCTTCCTTGTCACTTATATCCGTAATCAAGGTTATGATATCTGTAATTTGTGTAAGAAGAGGTATGTCTTGCCATAATTTGCTATCATTGGGATAAAAGTGGAATGCTACGATAGATAGCTTTTGGAGTCTTTTCTGTTAATGAGGGTTAAATCTGCTTTTCTGAACAACTTAATAAACAATATTAGTAACACAGAGGTAAGTGACTGACATAGAAGTACCTTATTGCTAGATGATTATAAACTACTTACCTTTGTATCATCTCTCAAACACAGAAAAGGAGATCTTTTTAATACTATTATTGATTAATAAATAAAGGAGTTATGAAGAATTATCAAAAAATGAGCGTAGCACAAGATGCACGTGTAGAGTTGCATGACAGTCTTGCCCTGACGGGTGCCGAAGTATCTATCAATCATCTTCCGGCCGTGCCGGAGTCCCTTTTGTTCATTCACATAAACAGAATGAAGAAATTTACGGCATCCTTTCGGGGAAGGGCTTTATCACTATTGATGGCGAAAAGATAGAATTGCAGGCTGGGGATTGGCTCCGTATTGCTCCGGATGGAAAACGTCAGATTTCTGCTGCATCTGACAGTCCTATCGGTTTTATTTGTATTCAGGTGAAAGCAGGCTCCTTGGAAGGTTATACCATGACTGATGGAGTCGTACAATAAAAAATAGTTGATAAAACCGGTAAAATGAAGGGCTGTGTCCATGATGAAGAGTCATGATGGCACAGCCTTTTTAGATATTTTACGGAGTATGGCTCCGAAACGTGAGCAACTGTAGGGATTGGATATAATGGAAGTCTATGGCAGTAGAGAAAATTCGGATATTAATATTTTTAGCTGTGGTAAGATCTTTAGGTAAAAACAAAAAATAGAAAGTAATTTTAGTAACTCTCCGGCTGGTTTCATCCGGAAATTCTGTACATTTGCTGTGTCGGGCATAGATTGCGGGTATGTGGTATGTATAGGTGATCATTAATTTCTTATTAAACAGAAAGGAAAAAAATATGGAAAATGTTATTCAGATACAATATTATCAATCGCCATGTGGGGAACTGATATTGGGGGCATATCGGGAAAAACTTTGCTTATGTGATTGGAAGATAGAAGAACGCAGGATCATCATCGACAGAAAAATACAAAAAGAGTTGCAAGCTTCTTATAAGGAGGGCATATCTGAAGTAATCACACGAACGATCGGTCAACTGGATGAATATTTTGCCGGACGAAGAACTACATTCGATATTCCTTTGCTTCTTGTAGGTACTGATTTTCAGAAAACTGTTTGGAACGAACTGTTGAACATTCCTTATGGAAAAACAATCTCTTATGCAGGGTTGTCTCAAAAGTTGGGGAATCCTAAAGCTATCCGTGCCATAGCTTCCGCCAACGGAGCGAACCCTATCTCGATACTTGTGCCTTGTCATCGTGTGATCGGCAGTGACCGTAAATTAGTAGGGTATGGCGGTGGCCTGCCTGCTAAGAAGATCTTGCTTGACTTGGAGTCTTCCGATAGGTTATTCTAACTGTTCAGGCTTATGAACGACTGACCGCATTATTAATGAAAGGCAGTCTAAAAAAACTGATTAGAAGAGTAACTTAAGTTCTTTGGCAATTCTGCAAGCTTCAATGGAGTTCTTTACCTGAAGCTTTTCCAATATATTTTGTCGGTGTCGGCTGACGGTATTTTGGGTTATAAACAGTTCCCGGGCGATCTCATGACTTGTTTTCCCCATATCGATCAACTGTAATATTGTTTTCTCCCTATCGGATAGCAATTTGCTGCAATCTTGCTTTTCCAGTTCTATGACCTGTCCGTTTGTCGAGTTGATCACTCTACACTCATAGTAGGGTCGACCGACAAATTGTAAAGACACAGAGCCAGCCACATACTGTCGTTTGAGTGGGTAGCTACATAGAACATCCTGTGTAGGATAGGGATATATTTCCCGGAAGGATCACGCATACGGAGTTTACTCATAAGAAAGTAATCTGCACGTTTTTTGTGTGGAATCTGTTTCAGAAAATGGTAGAAACGAAGTTCCTGTACATACTTTTCCACCAAGTCATCCGGATGGATATATTTAAAGACTTCTTTTTCCCAGATTGATTCAAGATTTTGATTGTCTCCTTTTCGGGCTATGCCCAATGTCTCAGCTGTTCCTCCATAATAGATATAGCTGATATTGGTATGCATATCACTTAGAACGGCGATTGAATTTTCTATTCGTGCATAGTTGTATGCGATTCGTTTATATTCATTCAGTTCTTCCGGCAGCTGTTCGTTTTTGCAGAAGGGTTGAGTCAGGAACTCTTTGTTCAGTTTGTCAACAATGTCCATATCGGGAAAAGAAATGGTTATTAATAAGCATTGTGTACTTAGATACAAGCTTTTACCTTTGCAAAGGTAATCATAAAACATAGTTATTTATGGAAAGTGAAAAAAGAAAAAATGGGTACAGGCAGGCTTTACGATGCTAATTATGATACAGAATTGATAGCCGAACGTCAGGCTTGCAAAGAGTTGTGTTATACCTTAAATCATTTGCCTCCCTCGCAGATAGCTGAACGGGAGGCCATTATCCGTCGGCTGTTTTACAAGACGAAAGAACGTTTTCTGTTGGAACAGCCTTTTTATTGTGACTATGGCTATAACATTGAGATTGGTGAAAATTTCTATGCCAATATGAACTGTGTCATTCTGGATGAGGCTAAAGTAACGTTCGGTGATAATGTCTTTATCGCTCTATCCTGTGGCTTCTATACCGCGGGTCATCCTTTGGATGTGGAACAGAGAAATCGAGGGTTGGAATATGCCCGTCCCATTCGTGTCGGAAATAATGTGTGGATTGGGGCACAAGTGTGCGTATTACCGGGCGTGACGATTGGTGACAACACAGTGATAGGTGCGGGAAGTGTAGTAAATAGAGATATTCCTGCCAATGTGATTGCTGCGGGTAATCCTTGTCGCGTGATTCGGGAAATTACGGAAGAAGATAAAACAAAATATTTATTATAGAATAAACATAATCAAAAAGTAGAAATGAAAAAAGTATGTTTAAGCCTGCTTATGGGACTGATGGTACAAATGACCTTTGGGCAGACACTGGAAAAAATGCAATGGTTCAACGAACCGGAACAATGGGAGATAAAAAATAATGTATTGTCCATGTCCGTTACTCCGCAAAGTGATTACTGGCGTATTTCTCACTACGGTTTTACAGTAGATGACGCACCTTTCTATTATGCCACTTATGGCGGTGAATTTGAAGCGAAAGTCAAGGTTGTCGGAGAGTATAAAGAACGTTTCGATCAGGCCGGTCTGATGCTCCGTATCGATCATGAAAATTACATTAAAGCGGGTATTGAGTTTGTCGATGGGAAATTTAATTTAAGTACCGTTGTTACTCATAAAACGAGTGACTGGAGTGTGATAACGTTAGATAAAACGGTACCTTATATCTGGATAAAGGCTGTCAGGCGGCTGGATGCAGTAGAGATTTTCTATTCATTTGATGATAAAACTTACACGCTGATGCGTAATGCCTGGTTGCAGGATCATATTCCTGTGAAAGTTGGACTGATGGCGGCTTGTCCCGATGGTAGTGGATTCAATGCTAAGTTTGAATACTTCCAGGTGAAGCATCTGCCGGACCAGCGCAGAGTGGAGTGGCTGAAGAAGAATGCAGAATAAATAAGCAGAATGGAAGATAGACGGTTCGGAAAGTCATATCTTCCATTTTTTGTGGTTGGGCTATATCAAGCAGATTGTCTATTATCGCATTTATTTATAAATCAAACGACTTATAAACAGATAGCCTCCGAATATTTGCAGAGCCATTCCCGGCAGACCGATACGGAAATCCTGTACGGCACTGAAAAATCGTTGACAAGGATCCATTCGCCTAAAGTGCCGACCACCTGATAGGATAACACGACCAGGAGGAGGATAGGGATGGAAATGCGTTTGTAACGGTGGGCTGCATAACCGGCAGCTATCGCTAGAAGTGTCGATTTTAAGAGTATGGCGGGTAAGATCACCGGTTGGGGCATGCCGAACAATAATGAGTTTAAAACAGGCGATAGAAGTGCTGTCAGTAACCCTACTTTCCATCCGTATTTATAAGCTCCGATCAGAGTAAAAAAATAGATGGGTAACCAAGTGATACCACCTTGCGGAATGAGATGGAAAAGTTGGGGGAGTGCCATATTGCCCACTACGAATAGCAGTGTTGCCAGATACGTTTTCGTATCATTGTAATTCAATGAATAAAGCTTGATAGATGTTGTTTCCATAATTATGATGTAATAATTAAAAGTTAATATTAATTCCTCCCATACATGTAGCCTTCGGCATGGGGTAACCTGCGTTTATTTCATAACGTTGTGCCAGCAGATTCTCCCCTTTTACAAACAGGTCGGCAATAGAGCAAATGCGATAACTGCCGCGAAGATTCCACAGGAGGAAGTTTTCTTTCTTTTCCTGAGGATCGACTGCCGTATAGAGTCCTGTCACATATTGTATTCCGGTGGAGAAACTCCATTTCTTTTGTATGAAATCGATACCTGTATATAGTTTATGTTCGGGTGCGGCTATCAGGGGATGCTCCATATGAAGCCAACTGTAGTTAGCTGTCAGTCTCCACATGGGGTGAATGTGATATGCTATGTCGGCTTCTGCTCCCCAATTCTCGACTTTGCCTGTGTTTACGTTCAGTGGGCGTCCGTCTGTGCGAATGGTCTGAATCATATTGTCCCCGTTGATGTAAAAAAGGTTGACTCCGTAATAAAAAGTACCTTTGAGTAAGCGTTGTGAATAAGATAGTTCGTAATTCCACAGCCGTTCCGGCAACAAGTCGGGATTGGCCGGTCGGAACATATACAGTTCACGAATCGTTGGGTTACGGAATCCTTTACTGGCCATTGCTTTCAGGCTTGCGTCTTGTGGCAATTGTACCGACAAACCGACTTGTGGTATCCATTCCGTTCCGGTGACGGTGTGGTGATCTATACGGAGCCCTGCATCCATTGTCAGGTAACTGCCGATTGCCTGGCGGAAATCGAGATATCCGGCAATCTCATTTTCCGATTTATCCGAGATACCTTCTTTATGTTTGTCCGCAATGAAACGGTTCCAGGCTTCACCGCCGAATTGCATATAGTCTATTCCTGCAGTCAGTCGGTTGCCGGAAAATAAAGAGGCACTCTGATACCAGGAGATTCCCATCATCCGGTCCTTGGAATTGAAGCGGTAGTCTAACGGTTCTTCTCCCGTACCATATCCGTCATTAATGTGATGTTTGCCCCAATTATAGAAAAACTTGAGTGCCCCCGATGTACGTTCGTATCTGTTTTCCAGAGCAAAAGAAGCCATGCCGCGTGTAATGCGCGAGTCATTATCAAAAACCGGTGTACTGACAGTTCCCGGATTGGAAGCATTGAAATGTGTCAGGTTCAGATCGGCCGATACGTTCCAGCTGTGATCCAGTTCATAACCCAACCTCGTATATCCCCCATATTGCTCAAATTCCATATCGGGACGATGACCGTTTGTCCGGTTATAAGATCCGGTGATAATGCTGTTGAAACGTCCTTTTTTTACTTGGTTGGTAGCTTCGGTCATCCATGTGTCATACGAACATATCCCAGTCGGACTCCGGTTCTCACTCCGTCTTCCCGTTGCCGGCGGGTTACGATGTTGATTACTCCACCCATGGCATTCGAGCCATAAAGTACGGATGCGGGGCCGCGCACAACTTCCACTTTCTCGGCCAGCATCGATTGGTAAGCATCAGCAATGGGATGTCCCATCAATCCCATGTATTGGGGATGCCCGTCAATCAATACCAATAATCCTGTAGTGGGGCTGCCACCTATACCACGCAGGCTGATACCGCCTGCCGCACCGTTTGACACTCCATATCCCATTACCCCACGACTGGTGGTGAACAATCCGGGAACCTGTTCTGTCAATGTGGGGAGCAGGAAGGTTCGGAGCGTTGCCCGATGGTTTCACGGTTCACCACGGAGATTGTCATTGGCAGGTGACGGATATCGGTTTCATTCCTCGTGCCGGTCACTACCACGTCGTCTATTTCATAATTATGCCCTGCTTGTGTCGTATCTTTCCGGACTTGTGCCTGTAAAGATGAACTGAGAAAAGCGCATACCAATAGAATGCCGAGCAGGTTTTTCTTCATCCTGATCTTGGAAAGGAAGTTTTCGATGATCCGGAATATTTCCTGTATGGATTCTATTCCATAGCAAGCTGTTTCCAACGGACACCATCCGCTTTTATCCCGGTTTTCGATGAAAGGCACCAGCCGTACATAACTTACCTCTATATTGGCATTGTGCAGGAGTGCAAGTGCAGGTTGGCTGATAACATCCGCGTATACCTGCCGGATTCCTCCCAATACCATTAGACCTGCTGCTGCTTTTCCAATTACCTTGTCGGCGATGCAGGCCCCTTTCATAAAGGACGGGTCTTGCCGAAATAAGTCATATAAATCGGCAACGCCCCGTTGGGTGAAGGTTCGTATCTCTGTTCCGTTTCCGATGACACAGGAATATCCTCCGGAGTGTAGAAGATCAATTATCTTTTCCATCATAGTGTCCCCTGCTTGAGCTGTTCTACAAAACGATCGATGCGATGCAGTTCTTCCGGTATGTGGATGGATTGCGGACAATGCGGGGTACATTGGTTGCATCCGATGCAATGACTGGCTTGTCGCAATTTAGGTACACTGCGGTCGTAGCCTACAAGGAAAGCGCGTCGTGCTTCTTTGTAGTTTTCACTTGTCTGGCTTTGCGGAATATTCCCTTCGTTGACACACTTGTTGTAATGTACGAGAATGGCAGGAATATCGATGCCGTATGGACAGGGCATGCAATATTTACAGTCATTACAGGGGATGGTAGGGTATTGCATCATCAATTGCGCGGTTTCTTCCAGATACTCTTTGTCGTCATCGGTCAGCGGAACCAGTGGTGAATAAGTGCGGATGTTATCCTGTAAGTGCTCCATATAAGTCATACCGCTCAATACGGTCAGTACCAATTCCGGTGAACCGGCGAAGCGGAATGCCCACGATGCCACACTGTCTTCGGGACGTCGTTGTTTTAGCCGTCCCACGATGTGCTCCGGTACATTCGATAACCGTCCGCCCAATAGCGGTTCCATGATCACAGCGGCAATATTTCGTTTGGCCAGTTCGCCGTACAGGTATTCCGCATTTACATTGTTTCCGGTTGCGTGGCGCCAGTCCACATAGTTGAGCTGAATCTGTACAAAATCCCATTTCACTGTATCGTGCATGGCAAGTACCTGGTCGAAAACCTCAACGTCACCATGGAATGACCAGCCGAGATGACGTATGCGTCCGGCCTCTCGTTCCTTGAGAAGAAAATCCAGCATACCGTTATCGATATAACGCTCGTTGAATACCTTCATCCCGCCTCCGCCAATGGCGTGCAGTAGGTAGTAATCAAAATACTCCACTTGCATATCCTTGAATGATTGATGATACATCGCAAGTGAGTTTTCGCGTGAGAAGTTAGAGAAATTCGATAGCTTGGTGGCTATATAAAGTTTCTCGCGCGGATGCCTCTTGAGAGCGATACCGGTTGCTTTTTCCGACCAGCCCTGTACGTATACAGGTGATGTATCGAAATAATTCACCCCATGAGCAATGGCATAATCTACCAATTCGTTGACAGCTTCCTGATTGATAAGGTCTCCTTTTCCTTCCGGTGAAGGAACGGTAGGCCAACGCATACAGCCATATCCCAGGAGGGATACTTTATCTTTGATTCCGCCTACTGAGCGGTAAGTCATCTGGTCTGTCGGAACAGGAGAGGAGGCATTCCGTCCCTGGCTGCTTTTAGTTCCGGAGCCGCAGCCATAAAGAGCTGCTGTCGTTGTAGCGGCACTGATGCCCACAATTTTCAGGAATCCTCTTCGGTCTATATGATTATTCTGTTTTTCCATATGATATGTCTTTATTTTTGAGATGTGTTATATGATACGATGCCTTTCGTGCCCCTCGACGTAGATGGCACTGAACGGACGTGCCGGACAAAGATTCTCGCATGCTCCACAGCCGATGCAACGCTCGGTGTTGATCGCCGGAATTTGGGGAGAAGTCTCTTTTTCCGGTTCGGCGACAATCATCTGAATAGCTCCTGTCGGACAATGACGGGCACAGTTGTCACATTTCACTCCATCGGTCAGCGACACGCAGTTTGCTTTGATCCAGACAGCATGTCCGATTTGAGTGGAAGATTTGTCGGCTGCTGTAATGGGGTGTATGGCTCCTGTCGGACATACCTGTGAACAGTCATTACATTCCGGACGGCAGTATCCGCGTTCATATGATATTTCAGGTTGCATCAGATTCATCAGGTTAGTGGAAGGACGCAATACTTGGTTGGAACAAGCTGATACGCACAATTGGCAAGCTGTGCAATGTGCTGCCATGTTTCGTGCACTCAACGAACCGGGAGGTGTAATGGGAGTCTGGCGGTTCGGGATCTTTTTATCTTCTATGGCCGCCAGTCCTCCGTCTACTTTTTTCTCTTGTGCTTTTAGGGCTGATGCCGTAGCGGCCATTGCCGTTACGGTAAGGAAATTGCGACGTGCTTCATTGACTTCCTTGGATGAGGCTGCATGAGCATTTTCTTCTGCTTTTGCTGGCCGGGCCTTGTTTGTCCGCAATTGGTAACTGAGCGCTTTCTGCTTGCATTTACCGAGGCAATCCATGCAAACCACGCATCGGCTGTAATCGATCGTATGTTCTTTAGCATTGATGCAGGCCGCTTTACAATGACGTGCACAAAGTCCGCACTTATTGCATTTTTCCGTATCTATTGTGATGCGGAACAAGGAGTAACGTGAAAGAAATCCCAGTACCGTCCTACCGGGCAGATTGTATTGCAGTAAGTGCGTCCGTTCCGCCATGCCAATAATATCAGGATGACAAAAGTAGCTGCGGCTACAATGAAAGTAGGCAGACTTTTTATCCAGATGTCTACTTCATAAAATGCATAGCTGCCGGCCCGTTCGGCTAAATGGGCGAACAGGTTGTTTCCCCACAGCCAAATGGGTTGGAACAGGTTGTTTGCGATACGCCCGTAAGCACTGTAGGGAGCAAATAGGGTTGCGATGAAACTTACTCCTGCCACTAGGGTGATGATGAATATTGCCAATGCCCCGTAGCGTAGGAGGGAGAGAGCGGGAGAATAGGAGTAGGGTAACTTTTTTCGCTTTTTGCCAATCCAGGCTGCTACATCTTGAAATACCCCCAACGGACAAATCACCGAGCAATAGATTCGGCCGAATACTCCTGTCAGGATGATTAAAAGGACTACTACCCCTACGTTCAATGCCAGTACTGCAGGGAGGAACTGGATCTTTGCCAGCCAGCCGAACCAACCGTGAAGGGTTCCGGTAAAGTCAAGGAATAGCAAGGTGATCAGTGTCAGGCAGATGATGCCACATGTTAATCTGATTTTTCGTAACATTGCGTTTGTTTTTATTGAGTTTGTTATTTATCGTTTACAAGCCATGTTTTAAATTCCGATGCTTTGTTTTTGCTGACATAAATACGTTCCGGTACTTCTGTATCGAGCGTGATAAGTAGACGGTTGTCGAACCAGATGGTTATATCCGTTACGCTATCCCTCGCTACGATAAACTGCTTATTGGCCCGGATGAAGTCTTCCGGGTTCAGTGAGGAAGCAATTTGTTCCAAAGTCTTGGAGTATGGATAACGATTGCCGTCTTTTAAGCATACATACGTATTTTTGCCGGTTGCGTAAAAATAAGAAATATTTTTTATATTTACCGGTAACAGCTTGTCTTTGTGTGCAATCAGTAACTTGTCTTTGTATCTGGGTGCAGGTTTCAATAGAGTCAGTTGTGACAAATATTGTAATAAGTCCTGCCGGGTCAGCTTACTGTATTTCTCCAATGCGTGTTCTACATCTTCCACTTTGACCGGCTTTAATAAATAATCTATGCTGTTCACCTTAAAAGCTTCGATGGCATATCGGTCATAAGCGGTTGTGAATATGATGGGAGTCTCCAGTTCTATCTGTCGAAAATAGCAAAAGCCGATCCGTCCGATAAATGAATATCCATGAATATCAGATCCGGAGCCGGATTAGATTGTAACCACCCGACGGTTTGTGTGACACTTTCCGTATTTGCCATGATCCGGATGTCGGGAGTTATCTCTGTGAGAATATCCGTTAAATTTTCATAGGCAGCAGTTTCGTCTTCTACAATCAATACTTTCATAACAGCCACTATATTAGAGGTAAATATACCCGGAACACTTTTTCATCAGTTTCTATCCGGATTTGTTTATTCATTAATAGGTTGAAGCGGTTTTCAAGGTTGCTTAATCCCGTTCCGTTGGTGTCGGGAGGTGACAGTTTGGGGTAAATGGGATTGGATACCACCAGTTCGTATTGTTCGTTCAGCCGGATGGAGATATCCATTTTGTGTTCACTGTCTATCCTGTTGTGTACTGTGACGTTGTCTACCAATGGCAGGAGTGAGAGTACAGGCAGTGTCAGTACATCCTTCTGTGCTTCATCCACGTCGATAGTAAAACTCAGTTTATTGGCAAAGCGTACCTCCATTACGTATCGGAAGGACTGGATGAACTCCAGTTCTTCTCTCAGTGTAACCACTCCTTTGCGGTCGCTCTGCAAGATATACCGGAAAATATCGGATAGCTGGTTGACATACGTCAGCGTGTTTTCATCGTTCTTCTTTCGGATCAGTGAAGATATTCCGTTCAGTGAGTTGAAGAAGAAGTGCGGGTTTACCTGGTTGGCCAGTGCATCACAACGGCTTTGCAAGTTTTCAAAACGGAGACGTTCTATTTCCTGTTCTTTTTCTCTTTGCCGGGTATAAAGCATGGAGATGTATCCTACCAAAGTGCATAAAAAGCAGAGCGTGAAGAACTGGGAGATTAAAGTGCTTCCCAGAAAATCCGTATGGAAACCATGCGAAGAGATGGTGTACGAAACGGATGCGAAGAACAGATAACCGGTCAGTGCAAACAGGAAGTTGTGAGTCAGGCGTTTCCTGAACAGCGCTGTCGGGATCTGCCGCAGATTGTAGTTTATCAGGAAACCGATCATCCCCCAAAAGAAGAGGAAACGGTATATGAAGTAAGAAAAGAAACCAAGGTATTCCGATGGTTCCAAAGAGTTTAGCTCCCACGGGGTGCAGGCTATATTGGGATATATGATGAAAACCGCACTGATCAGGCTGACCAGCGGAAGGTTTCGGGATATATATTTATCAAAGGAATCCATGATGCTCTTCTTTCTCACTGCAAAGAAAAGCAAAATAATGATTCCTTATTTTGTAATGTCATGTCAAAACGAAAAAAGAAGCATAAAAGCGAAACTTTTTCATTTTTTCAGCATAAATACGATATAGTCTCTACATAAAATAAGAATGCAGAATGACAAGACGAGAGAAGCGATCAGCATAAATTCTTTCATAATGTTTGTTGGTTTTATAGGTTCTTTCCTATAAAGACAACATCCGATGAGAAACTCCCTACGCTCCAAGGCTTTTTATTTAGATCTGTTTATGTTCTGCCATGTATTTCCAAAGTGGGGCTGCATGCAGTGACTGCATGATCTGTCCGTTTTCCAGTAGTTCTTTTACCTCTTCAAGGCTGAGCAGATGTACTGTAAGCGCCTCCGTGTCTTCCAGGTGTTGTGTGTCGATTTGCTCCACATCAGTAGTCAGAAAGCAGTGTGTCAGATTGGTATGAGTACTCGGATTGGCCGAAATTACCATATACTCTTTCCAGTTGCCTTTGCCGTATCCAGTCTCTTCAAGTAGCTCCCGTTGCGCCGAAACAAGTGGTGAAGCGTCTTCTTTCTCACATACGCCGGCACAGAGTTCGTATAGCTGTTTACCTATTCCCGGACGGAATTGGCGGACGAATACAAACTTTCCTTCTTTGGTGATGGCGATGGTGTTCACCCAGTTGGGATACTCAAGGATGTAATACTCCGGAATATGATTGCCGTTGGGCAAAAGCATGTCGTCACAACGTACGGTTAGCCATGGGCGCCGAAATAGATATTTACTGCTGACTACCTGCCAGACTTCGTCTTTTTTTTCCATTACTTAGTTGATAGTGGTTTCGGACAAAGGTAATGAGAATTCTTGCAAAGACCAATGATCGTTCCTACTATTTTCTTTTACTTTTCCGGCCAGGAAGATTCTTAAATATAGGGTCACTATTTGAGTAGTATAGGGTTATGTTTATTGAAAATCGTTGTGTATCTTTGGGGGCGAATAAACAAATAGAAAAATGAAAAACGCAATTGTTTCCTTACTCCTGCTTTTGATGGTCACCCAGTATGTGACGGCACAGAAAAAAGTGATTAAGATAGCCTGTATCGGCAATAGTATAACGTATGGTGTAGGTACGCGCAATCCTGCGAAAGACAGTTATCCCGCTGTGCTGGGGCAGATGCTGGGCGACGGTTATGAAGTCCGGAACTTTGGAGTCAGTGCCCGTACCATGTTGATGAAGGGTGACCATCCTTATATGAAGGAGGAACGCTATCGGCAGGCATTGGCTTATAATCCCGATATTGTGACCATCAAGCTTGGAACCAATGATACGAAACCGCAGAACTGGCGGTACAAATCGGATTTTAAGAAGGATATGGAAACGATGATACGGACGATTCGCGCTTTACCCTCAAAACCTGAAATCTACCTGTGTTACCCTATTCCCGCCTATGCTGTACAGTGGGGGATTAATGACAGTACGATTGTACACGGCGTGATGCCTGTTATCGATCAGCTGGCTGCTAAATATCGATTGAAAGTAATCGATCTGCATACTCCGCTGACAGGTATGAAAGAGTGTTTTGCCGATCATGTGCATCCCAATGAAAAGGCCGCTGCCCGCATTGCCCGGGTCATTTATCGGCAACTGACGGGTAAAGAAGCACCTGAACACGTCTCCCAGCCTTTCCCCGGTCATAAAAGCAAGTGGCAGGGATTCGATCAATATACTTTTACCTATCAGGATCGTCAGGCGATTGTTGTTTGCCCCGAACGGGCGGCGGCAGGTAATCCCTGGATTTGGCGTCCTGCTTTTTCGGTGCTTTTGCTTCGGTAGATGAGGCTTTGCTGAAGCGGGGTTTTCATGTGGTTTATTATGACTTGACCCACCTTTACGGAAGTCCGCGTGCCCGGAAGTCAGGTACCGATTTTTATTGGAATATGGTACAGATGTACGGTCTCTCTCCCCGTGTGACACTCGAAGGCTTTAGTCGGGGAGGATTGTTTGCTTATAATTGGGCAGCCGATCATCCGGATAAAGTAGCTTGTATCTATGTCGATGCTCCGGTTTGCGATGTGTTCAGCTGGCCGGGACGTTCGTCCGGAAATGCCGGATTATGGAAAGGAATGTTGGACGAATGGGGATTGACAGAAGCCCGGATGAATACATTTCTCGGTAATCCGATCGACCGGTTGAAACCTCTGGCGGATGCTCGTATTCCGGTGATTTGTGTATGTGGCGATAGTGACAGGGTAGTGCCGTTTTCCGAAAACTCGGCAGTGGTTCGTCAACGTTATACAGCAATGGGAGCTCCGTTCGAACTTATTCTGAAACCCGGGGTGGATCATCATCCCACAGTCTGGAGAATCCCACTCCGGTAGTCGATTTTATTGTTCGCCATCAGGCAGGCTATGAAGCCGGACAATGTTATACGCTGAGAGGCAATTATCAGAATTCATATCGGAAGTTTGAGAAAGAACGGGTGGGTACGGTTGCTTTCCTGGGAGGCTCCATCACCGAAATGAAGGGATGGCGGGATATGATTTGCGAAGACTTGAAACAGCGTTTTCCTTATACAAAGTTCACTTTTGTTGCAGCCGGAATTCCTTCGACCGGCAGTACTCCCGGGGCATTCCGCCTGACGGATGATGTGTTGTCCAAAGGCAAAGTCGATCTGCTTTTTGTAGAGGCTGCGGTGAATGATGACACCAATGGATTTAGTGCCATTGAGCAGGTAAGAGGTATGGAAGGTATTGTCCGGCATGCCTTGGTCTCCAATCCGTCAATGGATATCATGATGTTACATTTCATTTACGATCCTTTTATTCCGAAGTTGGATAAAGGGCAGATGCCTGATGTAATTCTGAACCATGAGCGGGTGGCCAATCATTACCTGCTTCCTTCTGTTAATCTTGCTTCTGAGATTGCTGCCCGGATGCGGAGTGGTGAATTCACATGGGAACAGTTTGGCGGCACACATCCCAACCTTTTGGGACATGCCTATTATGCAGCTACCATAAACAAGGTACTCGATGAAATGTATGCCCCTTGCGCTACTGCCAAAGATGCTGCCAAGCCTCATGCTCTTCCTGCCGTGCCACTGGATGCATATAGTTATACAAATGGCAGATTGGTCGATATCCGGCAAGCCATATAGGTAAAGGTTGGCAGTTGGTTGCTCCATGGACTCCCCGGCTTGCTGCCGAAACGCGTCCGGGCTTTGTCGACGTACCTATGCTTGAGACCAATCGTCCCGGAGCGAAGTTAACACTTGACTTTGAAGGGACTGCTGTCGGTATCTTTTGTGTGAGTGGTCCGGCTGCGGGATACTGGAATATAGTGTCGATGGTGCCCCATTCAAAAGTTGGATACGTTTACAGCCTGGAGTGGCGGACTGTATATCCCTTGGGTGTATATGTTCGATACGGAGTTACCGATGGGAAAACATCGCCTGACTCTTCGGATGTCGAAAGACCATCATCCGCAGAGTAAGGGTACGTCCTGCCAGATCAGGCAGTTTGTGGTAAATGATTCTTGTGAATAGAGGTCTCATTTAAAAGATTTAGGTTCTTCTTTAAATTTGGTGGTAAATTCTTTATTTCTTTATTTTCAAGTTGATAATTGTCCTTTTTGCTTGCTTTAATAAGAAAAAACAGACACAGGCTGAATAAGATAGCTCAAGTTTCGGAAGTGAGTTTACGCCGCCTGAACCGGTGTCTTCATCCTTATACCTTTCTTCAATTAACATTGTTAACGTCTTTTGCAGGTTGTCAGGTTCTTGTGTGCAAATAACAAGTCTTTTGCATTTAAAGAACTTCTTATTCACATCCAAAGAACAAGCTTTAACTCTGTGTTAAAACAAAGCTTTTGAGGACAGAAATCTTACTTTTTAAAGACATTGATTTTCAGATGGTTTAGTCTAAGATTAGCTTCTTCACCTCACGGATGGACTCTTCGGGCGAAAGCCGGGATACTTGCTTTTTTGTCAACTATAAAAGAGGGCTTACACTTTCGAAAACTGAATTAGATCCCATGAGTAAAAGAAAACTTACCACCAAATTTGAAGAAGAACCCTTGAGCTTTGGGACCGGGATGTGAAACGTTGGATTAACTCCGAACGTGTGCCGGTGTACTCTCCTATTACCGACTTCTTGTATGACTTGCCTCGTTAGGACGGGAAGGACCGCATCCGGGCGCTGGCCCGCTACGTACGTACCTTGCGACGAATCGGCTGTAAGCGAACTGAAGCGTTATGCTTCGTTCATAGCGACCAGCAATCACAGTGATTTGCTCTCCGATCCTTCGGGAAGCCGCCGCTTCATTTGTATCAATATCACCGGCAGGATCCGTAATGATGCTGTCATCAACTATCTGCAACTCTATGCGCAGGTAGCGCAGGAGCTCCGTGAGGGTGAGCGCTTTTATTTCTCTCCCGAAGAAGAGGCCGTTTTGATGGAGAACAACCAGGAATTTGAACTGCAAACCCCGGTTGGACACCTCTTTCAACAGTATTTTCGCTCTGTCGATAAGGGGGAAAGTGCGAAACGTTGCTCGCTGTCGATATTTTGGGGCGCATACAAAAGAAAAGTGGTTTTAAACTGTCGGCTACGAAGATAGTACATTTTGGCAGAATACTTCGTAAATTGGGAGTGCCTTGCAAGAAAATGAAAAATGGGAATTTCTATTGTGTGGTGGAGTTGTAGGTTTCAGTCCTGTTCATTGCGCTGCGTATTTGGTTACATGCCGTTTTAAATTTATTTTTCTTGTGGCGTGCTTTTTCGGGATATACCGAAAGGCACGCCGCAAATCCTCCCACATTCAGCTCCCGCATAGTGGGAAATATGGTATACTGATTTACTCGTCCGGTCGTTGTTTTTAGTTATCGGCTGAACGTATTTGTGCATTGTAGCTGCATTGATATTTATTCAATCCGTATACAATCCAGTCCGAATAAAGTGCCCGTCGATAATGCATTCTGTCCGGTCAATTCTATCCTTAGGATAAACTTACCATCTATGGGTTTGTGCATTCCGAGGTTTATGGCACCTGTGGCCTCGACTTCCTGGCTGTAACAGTCCAGCTGTTTACCGTTTTCCTGACGATTTACGTAAAACTTTATATTACCATAATCGGCTGCTTTGGTACAGAATAGATTCAAACTGTATTCATGGTCCTCAAAACCGGAGAATTCGAATTCGATGTAGTCACCTTTTTTACCGCCATGACACACCAGATGGTCTTTTAAATTCCACTTGCCCGGATGTCCGCTGAGCCTTTGTCTGTCATAACGCAGCCTTTCAGATTTGGAGGTTGGTTGGATTTGGCAGAAGTCGATAGCATTGGCTATGCTACAGACGGGGGACTGGGTGGGGGTGGGCAGCAAACCTGCTTCTATTTCTTCTATACCGGAAGAACCCGCTGCCTGAGAGTTTAAGTCTCCATACCAGAATACAGTCGAGGAATAGTCTACTGTGCCATTTTCCCAACCTAGTAATTCAAAATCGAATTTTAGTTGCTGGTTGAAAGGTATGCCGTCCAAACATCTGACTCTGAAGAAACTGTTATAACCATAAAAGTCCTTCATATCTTGTCGGGGCTGTCCGGCAAATGGAGTCTGGCTTTTAAAGTATCCGTCGAAGCTGTAATAGTCTTCGGTACCTGTCCCGAAATGGGAGGGAAACGCTTCGTGATCTACTGTTATTTTTTCATCGCCTTCTCCATACCACTCTGTCGTATGATTGAAAAGAGACAGTAGGTCTCCTCGATAGACTCCTCTGCCGGAGATAGTGGTGAAATTCCAGTCCATGCATTTTTCATGTTCCATCCAAGTGACAACGGGCAGTCTGCGTTCTTGTTTCCAGGCTGTATGGAAATAGAGGGAACGGTTGTCCCACTTGTAAGGTTGTGATACAATATCGATATGTACATCGGTTTTGTAGGGTGAGAGGTTTAAAACAGAGATCTCACAATTCTGTCGATAGGGCATCAGCCATTTACTGCAAACGATTCCTTTACCATCAGAATAGAAGAAAAAACTCCGGGATGCAAATGCTCCCATACCGGAGCCTGCAAAATCGGATAATGGTGCCCATACGGTTTGCTGTCCGTCGAAGCTTATGGATATGATCAGACTGCGCATCAACCGGGCGAAATCATCTGTTCCGGGTTTCAGATCCGGATCCGTTTTCACGTTGAATTGGAGAAGGCTGATCGCTCTTTTCCCTTTGTGGAGGTTTAGTTGCTGCTTTTCTCCTTTGTTTAATGACAGATTTTGCCTGTGGATCAGTGCACCTTTTCCATAGCGGGCCTGTGGATCAAACCCTTTATCTATATTTCTATACAATGTAGCCGATGTCTTTTCGACCGATTGAGGGATACGTTCTGCAACTTTCCGGGAGAAGGTTTCGACCGGAGTGCCTGTAGGATATTTGCGGTAGTTGAATAGAAAATGTCTGTTTGTCCGTTCGGGAGTGAGTTCCTCCATGGTTACCTTGCAACCGTCGGCATAGGTGACGGGTAGATAAATCAGGCTGCCCTGATCCATTTATCGTCCGGTTCGATTAATCCTTTCTTGAGTCCTCGTACACCGAACTTTTGGAGATCATAAGAGGGCACCACCCAGCCCGGTTCGTCTTTTCCGTCAAAGTAGAAACGCAAGATTGTATGTATGCTGCCAAAGGTCGTGAGCCATATACGGGTAATGGCGCCGGGACCTTCGTCTTCGAAAAGAACTTTTTCTTTCCGTCCGTTGTGTTCTTCAAGCGGATAAATCCTTCGCCATCGTCATTGGCAAACCAGCCGGGCCGATCGGGAGAAACGGATCTGCGATCGTAACTGCTCTGCTGCATGCTGCGGTAGGGCAGGGCGGGGTAGCGGGTCATTTTGTCGTATGAAGTCATCTCTTCCAAGAGGGTTTCTACGGTGATCGATGACTTCTTCTGTCCAAATGAACCAATGCATAGAGTGGAAAAGAGCAAGGTGATGCTCAACCTTATCATTCCTGTTGTAAACTTGGGTTTCGGGAACGATAGTAAGGGTTGTTTTGATTTTGTGTTCATGCCATAATTCGATTAATGATTCGTGATGGCAATATTAGGAAAGTATATCGAATGAGACTATAATAAAACGTACTCAATCGTAGTACTGTGGTTACATACAAACCCTGCGGATAATTTTTCTTTGTGTACGAAAATCAATATCTTGATCGGATAAACTAGGTAAAACAAAAATAAGATGAAAGAAAAAGATTTAATCCGTTTTATGGATCGCATGATTGAAGAGCGAAAAGCGGAATATGCATTAGGTACGGCTCACATTTATCAAGCGAGCAGAAATGCCCTTTCTGCTTTTCTGAAAGCACACGACATTCCGTTCAAAAGAGTAAGGCCTGAGTTATTGAAGCAATTCGAACGGTTTCTCAGACGGCGGGGAAACAGCTGGAACACGGTGTCTACTTATATGCGGGTGCTCAGGCTGTCTATAACCGGGCAGTCGACCGGCGTCTGGCACCTCACGTGCCACATCTGTTCAAAGCTGTATATACCGGTACTCAGGCTGATATCAAACGAGCTTTGAAAGCCGAAGAAATGGGGCAGTTGCTTGACACGAAGTGCACCCGGAAGCAATCGGAACTATTGCAGAAAACTCATCACCTGTTCGTGCTGATGTTTCTTTTAAGGGGGCTTCCTTTTGTTGACTTGGCTTATATACAAAAGAAGGACCTGAATGGGAATATCCTGACCTATCATCGCAGGAAAACCGGACGTCAGATCACCATTACAGTTACTAAAGATGCCATGAATATCATTCGGGAATATATGGATACTACTACGGAGTCTCCCTATTTATTCCCTATTCTGAGTGCAGAGGGAGGAGAGGATACCATCTATCGGGAGTATCAGCAGGCATTGCGCATCTTCAATTATCAACTGACAAAATTGGGAGAACTGTTGGGACTGACTACCGAATTGACTTCATATACAGCCCGCCATACCTGGGCCACTTTAGCCTATTATTTGGAAGTGCACCCGGGTATTATCCGGGAGGCGATGGGGCACTCGTCTATCAAAGTAACAGAGACTTATCTGAAACCATTCAATATAAAGAAACTGGATGAAACAAATTTAAGTATTATCGGTTATGCCAAACGATCTTTTGAGGGATAAAGTGCTGATTTCTGTGGAGTTACTTTGTAGGTAACTTTATTGTAAGTGTCCGACAAACATAAACCATTTTTCACAAAAAAGCAAATTAAAAAACATCTTTTTCAAAGACAGAGAGAAAATAATTCATTCATAGACAGATAATAGCTTCTACAGACTTCGGTTTGTTGGGAAGTTATCCAGAGAATTGCATACTTCTCCCTTCCTTGCTTCACACAGAAACAAAGAACTATTCTTTTTTATACCTTATTATAAATAAGGATTCCCTTTTACTGCTATTCCTTTTGGCAAAACACCATTTGCATCCTTCAATAGTCTGTTTGGGGTTACCTACAAAGTAACTGTAGATAGAGGTATTACATAAGATAGAGGCAAGGCCGTCATCGGCAAGAGAAAACATTGATTTACTTACATAACATTTTTTTTATTAACACTTAAAAACAGAGGTATGAGAAAATGGACTTATCTCGTAGCTGCGCTCTTAGTGGGAGGAGCAACTACAACATTCACCGGATGTATCGATAACGATGAACCGGCGGGAATCGAACAACTTCGCGGAGCGAAAGCGGAATTCATTAAGGCAAAGGCTGCCTATGAAGACGCACTGACCCAAATCCAATTAGTCAAGGTAGAAAGAGAGAAAGTTAAACTTGAAAAAGATCAGGTTAACTTGGAACTAAAAAAATGCAGTCTGGAAGTAGAACAAGCTAAAACAGCAGAACAAAAAGCTTTTTGGGAAGCTGAAGCTCAAAAGAGAACTGAAGAGTTCAAAGCAAAAATGCTCGATCTACAGACACTTACTGCACAGGCTGAGTATAACAATAAAAAAGCTTTAATGGACATTGAAGTAGCCCTACTCACCATGAAGGATGACGCATATACTGCTGAAATCAATAAATATCGAAATTTGTTAGTAGGCTATTATTCAAAAGAAGAGGGATCGGAAGAGGAATACAGAAATAGGGGGCATTGGACGATTTAGCCGAAGCGAAATCAAGTTTAATGAAGCCGAGGTTGCCAGAATTAATTTCTTATCTAAGAACAAATACTATCCGGAAGAATTGCAGCTGGAGAGAACACATGCTGCCAAGACGTTGGAAATCCAGATGGCTCTGATGGAAGAATACAAAGCATTGGATGCGACAGGCACTGATAGCAAGGCTTTGGCAGATAGCTGAAAGGCTATAAAACCGATTTGCAAGCCCTTGACGCTAAAGAAGATGAGCCTATACTAAAATCGAAGAAATGAGAAAGCCCATTTTCCCGATTAATCAGCAAATTATTGAAGAGAAAATAAAGTTGGACGCAACATCCTCTGCTTATACATTGGCCAAAGCAGATGTAGATCCTGCTTTAGTAAACGGATTATACAGTGCATTGTCAACCGGAGAAGATGAAGAGACACTCGTTGAGGATCTTGATAAAATCTTTGTCCAGGATAGCTGGAACGCAGAATTGCTGAATTACCAATACACCATGAAGAAAGATGTGGTGATTAATGATCTTAGCCTCAATAACAAAGCAACTAAAATAGGAGCTATTGCCGATGCTATCAAAGCATATTATCAAGGGGAGAATAGCGAAGCATTCGACGCAAGCGGAAAATTATTAGATGCATACAAAACAAAATTTGAGAATGAACTTAAGCGTTTGGAAATTGATAAGAAACCAGCTTACGACCAGTTCAAATCGGACTCTACCGCTTGGATTAATGCATACGTTGCTTATGTAGCAGCCCTGAAGGCTTATAATAATTATAAAGGAACCAACACCTACCAAGCGATTACGAAAGAGGTCACAACTTATAACAGCTTAAAAGCTGAAGATAAGAAGTTGGAAACAGCCAACGCATTGCGTACCTCCATATTGGGATACCTTGGAAAGAGAAAAGCGGTGGACGGCTTTAACGCAGAATTCGCTACTACTTATAAAGACGCTTTAACTGACGCTAATCTGGCTACTTTCAATGAAGCAATTGCAACTGCAGTAAGTGACGGTATAAGTTCATTAATCGGCAATGAAACTCTTGCAACATCATTCAATGATAAAGTTGAAGGTAGCACACTCTTTGCCTTCTTGGAGGCTAATCAAGCATTGTTCGGTGGTTCAGAACTCAATCTTGAAAAGAGTATCGAACCTAAAGAAATATCAGCAAATAAATATGATATGCCCAAAAATGTTTCTCAGTTGATTGATAATCCCGAAAATAATTCAGGTTCATTTGTTAAATATACCTATTTGGCTCAGGAATCTAATTATCTGGTTAACCTCGACAAATGGCAGGCTTTGTATGCCAAGATCAAGGCGGAAGCAGATCCTGTACTTGCAGAAGTGGATGCTATCAACGAGAAAATCGCTACTTTGGAATCGCAAATTAAAGATGAAACGCAGCATTGTGGCAGGCAGAATTGGCTTGTTATCTGATTAAAGGCGATAAGTCGAAACACCAAAACGAGATCTTCTCAGAAAGCAACCCTTACAAAAACTACTATACTTCTAACGAGCAAGAACCACTTTTGGGTAATGTCGTAACTGAATATTCTAAACTTGAAGCAGAAATCGCCCTCGTTCAAAGAGCTATGGAAGATGGATACTTCTACTATACGTATTATGATGCCAACAGCCATACCTATAAGGTAAACGAGAAGAGCCTTAATTTGACAAGTTTACTTGAGACTCAGGAAGAAGCTATTACCGACGCTAAGAAAACCGTAGAAGATATCGACAACAAAATCGCCTTGTTCGATAAATACGGATACACTAATATTGAAGGTCAGGAAGAGTATCTTGACCTGCTTGACCAGGATATCGAGAAAGCCCAAAGAACTGTAGATGAAAAGCAAGCAGCAGTGGACGGTTTGAACGCTACCTTGAAGAAACTCTTGGATGCTTATGCAGCTGAATAATAAAAAACTAAAGAAGAATATAGTATGATAAAGAAACTATGCATAATCCTTCTGTCTGTATGTACTGTTGCGCCTGTCATGGCGCAACAATACAGCAGCAGCGATGATGCGTCGTTTGCTCCTAAAAAAGGTCAGTGGCAAGTATCCATGGTAATGGGTAGTTCGCAAATGTTCAACAACAATACGGAGAACTATCTATTGCTACCTACTGGAACGGACAAAACTTTAGCTTTCCGAATGTGGGATTGGGCAATAATACGTCCGGAAACCAATCCTCCGATCCGGCTACTTACCTTCAACTGGGAGATTTGAATTCTAATAATTTGGTCAATATCATCGGTATACAGGGAAAATATTTCTTGACAGACCGTTGGGATGTCAACCTGATGTTCAGCATGAATATCGGCGTACGCCCAAAAAGGATTATATCGAGGGAGACAAGACGGTTACCGATATGCAGATTCCGGCCCTTCAATATCTGGAAGGCAGAATCAAAAACAACTGGTCGGTTAATATTGGCTCAAACTATTACTTCAATACGAAGAACGAACGCATCAATCTGTATGTAGGCGCCTGTTGGGCTGGCAAATGGGAAGAATAGAAACCACGCTTCCGTATACTGGAATCATGGTATCTGATAAGGATATGAACACAGATGGGACGGATACCGGTTTACAGCCGACTCCCGATGAGAACGGCCAGGACAATGGTCCGGTCGTGGACGATAACGACGTCACCGGCACACCTCTGGAGGTTTATATCCCCAACAGCAGAGCCGGACAGATATTCGGTTTGCGTGCGGCAACCGTCGCGGGCATCGAGTATAGTATGGGCAAGGGACTGATTCTGGGATTTGAAATTCAGCCGGTGGCTTACCGTTATGACATGATTCAGATTATCCCGAAAGGAACACCCGTCTACAAGGTGGGGCATCACAACATCAACTTGTTTGCGTTGCCCAACCTGAAACTCGGATTTAGATTTTAAATAAGTCCAGAATATTGCGAAAAGATCACCCGTTCTGCCTCGGGTACGTATGGGGTGATTTTTTTATAACCCATAGTAGGATGATAAAGAAGATGAAAAGGAATTTGACAGGAGTATTGCTGACGGCCTTGATGATGGGGGCTTGTAATCATGCACCCCAAGAGGGAACTTACCACCTCAGAGGGATGGTGACCAACCCGAAACTGGAAGGCAGAACCATTTATCTGCAAGATGCGGTGAAAAATGCAGCGGTGGGCACATTGAGATATGACAGCACTACAGTCAGTGAAGGACGCTTTATGTTTAATGGAAAAGTGACTGCCCCGCAAGTGAGGGAGCTCTTTATTCAGGAGACTGACAGTGACCGCTTTCCCGTCACCCTGCCTGTCGTCTTGGAACCGGGAGAGATCAACGCAAAAATAGGAGATATCGTACTGGTGGAAGGAACCGGACTGAACGAGGAGATGATGCAAACCTTGATGGCTCTCGACGAATTCAGAGGGCGGGACTTTACCGGGAAAGAGATAAATGAAATTAAAGAGGCTTTCGGCGGATTCGTGCTGGAACAGATTGTGAAACATGCCGGCAGCCCCGTAGGAAACTATCTGTACGAGGCCTATCAGAACAAACTAAACGAGAAGCAACAGGCCGAGGCACGGAAAACGCTCGGCATCGGTTAGAAAAACATACCGGAACACATGCAGGCGGGAGTTTTACCTAGTGCTTCTGCCTGCCCGGTACTTTTAGTGTTACACCGGAAGGCTCCGTGAGGAGGTTTCCGGTTTTTTGGTATTTCCGGCATGAATGTACGCTAAAAGAGCGATCAGTCTGATCTCCAATCGGGTGGAGTCCGGATGCCGGTGAAGCCAGTCTGATGGTTATTCCAGTGTCGGTATATCTATTGTTTCGTTCTCTTCTTGCCAGTTATCGATGGTGAATCCCCCGGAAGTTTCTTCCGAGAAGATATCACCCAAGGTTAATGTCAGAGTCAACTTGTTATTAGCTTTTAACGGAGCATTGAGTGGTTGCTGGTAGACTTTGGTATTTCCGTTTTTAAGCTTGATGATCAGCTTGAACATTGGTTTGGCGGATGATGGAAAAAGCATGACCGTGGCATTGCTCATCTGTGTACCGTCTGCCGACAGTACAAGCGGGAAAGATACTGTTTTGGTTTGGTTGACCGGAGCGGCTGTATACATGTTCAGCTTCTCGGCAATGCTCCTACATGTACTTCCATGCCGGCAATACTGGAACTTAGGATACCGTTGTTTTGTTTTGACGATTACTTTCAGACCGGCAACAACACGCTGCATGGCTGCACTCAGTTCTTCCGTGCCGATATGTGCCGGTTTCACTGTATACACTAAGTCGAATACCGGATAATAGGTCGTATCCGCCGAAACTTTCCGGAGCCCGAAATACTGTTGTGAAAGGTCTCCTCCGATAGTGATTTGGGGGTCGACGACGACCGGGTTGCTGTAAATCGGCTCTTCATATTTCGGGGTACCCCAGTATATCATGTTGTAAGTGCCCACCGGGAGAGATATTTCCCTGTTCTTATCTCCATAGATCTCTCCGTTCTGGAGGTAATACATTCCCGGAAAGGGGGTCAGTTTGCCTTCGATATAATTGCCGTAATAAATGGCACCTCCTGTCTGGCAAGGGTAGGCTTCCAATACACCCGTCATCGGACTTTGTGTATCGGATAGGGTAACGCTCAAATCGGGGGTGACCAAACTTCCATTATCCTCCTTACAGGTTGTGCATGAATCATCATCCGAGCAACTGTAAAATATAAAGGTACTCAAAAGGGACAGTAACATTAACTTCTTCATAAATCTCCAGGTTTAGGTTTTTAATTACTTGCATATAACACTTTACTTCTCAAATGGTTTTATATATCTTTGTGCGTTGAACGCGATATATTTCAATTTATTATGAACGGATTTTTTCTTTTGAAACGTCCTTTTATCTGGTTGGCCCGCTTTCGCCACCGTTGTGGATATGGGGTTCATTCACCATTTGCTTTCGACTTGATAACCAACGTCATTTATGAGCGTACCCCTTACTATGCCTACAGTTCGTTGGAAGCCGAACAGAAAAAAATGTCGGCAAACTCCGGTAGGAAATGGAAGCATGAATCGAAGAAGGTGAACCGGTTGCTGTTTCGGCTGGTTAACTATATTCAGCCCGATACGATTGTGGATGCCGGAACATTATCGGCATCGTCTTTGTATTTGCAGGCCGGACATGCTAAAGCCGATTATGTGGGTGCTTCCGATTTGTCGGAGCTCTTTCTGGAGAAAGATACGCCTGTCGATTTTTTGTATTTGCACCATTATCGGAATGAGGAGTTTGTGGAGCAGGTGTTTGACCTTTGTGCATCGAGAACCACCGGACGAGGACTCTTTGTTATTGAGGGCATCCGCTATACGAAGAAGATGAAAGCACTCTGGAAAAAGATACAGCAGGACGACCGGACAGGCATTACATTCGATTTGTATGATTTGGGAATCGTCTTTTTCGACCGTACCAAGATAAAACAGCACTATCTCGTCAACTTCTGAATCCTTTGATGTGTTAACCTTTACAGAAATAATAAACATACTATCATTATGAAAAAGAGTCTTGTATATACAAAATGGGTGATAAGGGAACGACCGGCCTGATAGGCGGAACGCGTGTTCCGAAAACCCATATCCGTCTGGAAGCGTATGGAACGGTCGATGAACTGAATTCGAATCTGGGCTTGCTGGCAACTTATTTGATGGACGAGCATGATTTGAATTTTGTGCAGTCCGTGCAGGATAAATTGTTTGCCATCGGGTCGCATCTGGCCACTGATCAGGAGAAGGTGCAATTGAATGATGTCAGTATTATTACTCCCGCTGAGGTGGAAGCTATTGAGCGCGAAATCGATGCCGCCGACGAAATTCTTCCACCTTTACATTCTTTTATTATTCCGGGAGGGAGTCGTGGCTCTGCGGTTTGCCACGTTTGCCGTACCGTTTGCCGGAGGGCCGAACGCCGGATTCTTGCATTATCCGAAAGCTGTACAATCTCAGCCGATTTACTGGCCTATATCAACCGTTTATCGGATTATTTATTTGTCTTGTCCCGTAAAATGAATTTTAATGAAGGAAAAGACGAAATATTTTGGAATAATAGTTGCAAGTGAAATATTTTATTATACTTTTGCCGAAAAATAGAGAGTAGGATTAATATTCACATTTTAAATACGAAAGCTTATGTATTGGACATTGGAATTAGCATCTAAACTGGAAGATGCTCCTTGGCCGGCAACTAAGGATGAACTGATTGATTATGCCATGCGGTCGGGTGCTCCTCTTGAAGTGATTGAAAACCTTCAGGAAATGGAAGATGAAGGCGAAATCTATGAAAGCATAGAAGATATTTGGCCGGATTACCCCAGTAAAGAGGACTTCTTCTTTAATGAAGAGGAGTATTGATACGAACGAATTGATTGAAAATAATAAAATAGTCCCGATAAACCATCCGGTTTATCGGGACTATTTTATTTCAGGTCAGAACATCGGCAGTTGGTAGATGAAGCCTAAAGACAATCGGTTAGTACTGTAATTCCCCTGTCCCAGTACTTTGGCACGATGTGTGAAGTCGTATGAACGCCCTACATAGGTCAGGAAGAAGTGCAAATTAGTCTTCATTGGATAAAACTCTACCCCCGCCAGGTAGCCCCAGGAAGTACGGTAGTTACCTTTTTCAATGCCGTCGGCTGCTTTGGTGACGGAGGCCGTTTCGTACATGCCTTTCACGAAAGCATTCCACCTGGGGAGGAAACGGTAATTGAGCTTGGTCACTACCGACAAGTAGCCGGCGTTGAAAGCATTGTGTCCGCCGGCATTGCCCACAATCCCGGTGATGGTACCGTTACGGTCGATGCCTTCCTGCGAATACATGAAATCGACGAACATATTGAACTTATCCAGATTCAGTTCGTTGCCCACTGCATAATAATAGAGGTTCTTGCCTTTGGCTTCACTCATGACGGAAGCCGACCAGCGGGTCTTGAACACCTCATTAAAGTTACCATTCCAGTTCAGGGTATAGACCAAAGGCATCTTGCCCGACTTGAGGTCCGGAAGTTTGCCTTCCGAGTCTTCGGTGATTCCATACGTCTTGTCGAACGAACTGTTGCGACTGTTCAGGATCTGCAAGTTGAGCTGCTGGGTAGGTGTAATGTTATAACCGATGTTCAATCCGGTCATAAAATTGCTCATATTCTCGATCATGTCGCTGTATTGGTAGATGTCAATCGGATTCAGGTCGAACTCGAAACCGCCGTAAGCGGTGCATTGTTACCGGCAAAGAAAGAGAACTGGTCGTTCAGCTTTACACCGATACCGGCATAGTCAATCGAAGTCGGTATGTTGTCGATCATTCCTCCTCCCTCATTCGAACGGTTCAGACGCTGGCGATAACGATAGGAGAGCCAGCTGTTGAGGTTGCCTTTGGCTTCGATACGAAGTTGGCGCATCTTGAATACTCCTTCGTCGAAACCGTCGCGGAAGTTGGCGTCGAAACTACCTTGCATATTGAGATACAGATTGAACTTATCCGTCTTCTTCTGCACGTTGGTCAGCTCTTCATACAACGATTTATTTTCAAGAAACATCTCTTTCTTTTCCGTCTTTTGGGCATAGACTCCTTGTATGCTGCCCGCAAGGAGCAACATGGCCATTAATTTTTTCATAAGTGTTCAGGTTTTATCGGTCCGATGTCCGGTTAATACTCATTAAAATATTGCTGAATCTGTTTCCAGTCATTGGTTTTGGTCAGTCCGAGAATCAGCAATACACGTGACTTCTGCGGATTCAGTTCCTGAGAAGCAATAAACTGATATTGAGTATCGTCTACTTCGGCATCCATTGTGGTAGGACCGGTAGGTACGCGGGAAGAGCGAACCACGAGGATTCCTTTCTTGCGTGCTTCCAGCAGTACCGGTAAAATGTTTTTGTGGAAGTTGCCGTTTCCTACTCCCGCATGGATGATACCTTTGTAGTCATGATGCAACAGTGGGGTCACCATATCGGGATCGATGTTCGAGTAGCTGTAGACAATGCTACTTTGGAAGAGAGTTCAGGTTGGTTACGTCGAAAACAGATTGGGTCGTATGTTTCTTGAGCGGAGCCTGGTTATAGAATACTTTTCCGTTAAAGATATAGCCCAATGCACCGGAGTTGGGTGCCTGGAAAGTTTGTACGTCGATCGTATTCATCTTTATTGCGCTTTCAGCTCCGAGAATCAGTCCGTTCATGGCTATCAGCACACCTTTGCCGATAGATTCTTTGGCTCCGGCAGTGACTACGGCATTGTAGAGGTTCAGCGGGCCATCGGCACTCAGCGCGTAGAAGGGCGCATGGCTCCTACAAGTACCACGGGTTTGTTACTTTTTACGGTCAGGTTCAGGAAATAGGCAGTCTCTTCCATCGTATCTGTTCCGTGAGTGATAACGATACCGTCGATGTCCGGGCGTTTCAGGAGTTGGTTGATCTTCTTGGCGAGTATCAGCCACACTTCATCGCTCATGTCCTGCGATGCGATACGTACAATTTGCTCACCGGTCACGTTGGCAATATCCTTGAGTTCGGGTACTGCATCAAGCAGCGTACTGATTGCTACCTGGCCGGCCGTATAGTTGGTGGAAGTGGCAGAACCGCCTGTACCGGCAATTGTGCCACCCGTAGCAAGGATGTGAATATTAGGCTTTTGCGCGAAAGCCATCATCGTGGAAAGTAGTAGTGTGACCACTACAAAGCTTAGTCTTTTTAATTCTTTCATGACTCAACTGTTATTTAGGTTAAAAAAATAGATAGTTCCGTTCTTTTAGAATATCTGGATAAAGAGCAATCCGAGCGCGATGGCTACAACGGTCGATACCAGTCCGGGCATCATAAACGAATGATTCAGTACGTATTTACCGATTTTTGTTGTACCGGTCCGGTCGAAATTGATGGCGGCCACTACTGTCGGATAGTTCGGAATGAAGAAATATCCGTTTACAGCCGGGAACATGGCGATCAGCATATACGGTGAAATGCCGAGAGCAATGCCCAACGGCATCAGTGCACGTACCGTAGCAGCCTGGCTGTAGAGCAGGATGGACATTATGAACAGGGCAATGCCGAACAACCACGGCATCTGGCGGACAAGTCCTTCGATCGATTCGGTCAGTTGCCCCATGTTGCCTTGCAGAAACGTATCGCCCATCCAGGCTATACCAAAAATAGCGATTACCGCCTGCATCCCTGCCGGAAAAACAGAACCTTGCGTCGCTTTGATACCATCTGTCTTCGTGATCAGCAGGATAAGTGCAGCTGCCGAAAGCATGACAATTTCGATAATGGCAGACATGCCCAGGGTGACTGTTTCGCCATCGATCAGAAATGTGGGGCGCATGCCGTCGAAAGAGCCGAAAAATACAATAAAGGCGGTAGCTAAGATGAAAATCAACACCGATATCATTGCATTGCGCCTATTGTGTACATCTTTAATCTCTATTTTCTTTGAGTTGAAGTATCCTTCAGCCAATCGTTTCTGGTATTCCGGATCGTCTACCAGCTCTTTACCTACTTTCATAGAAAAAAGTGCACCTACCAGTACGCCGATAATGGTTGCGGGAATCGTTATTTTGAGAATATCGAACAGGGTAATGTCGAAACCGGCCAACAGTCCGAGTAAGGCGACCGTGGCTGCCGAGATGGGACTTGCCGTGATGGCTTGTTGCGAAGCGATGACGCTATGCCGAGGGACGTTCCGGACGAATCTTTGTTTCGGTGGCTACCTCTGCAATCACAGGCAATACGGAGTAAGCGACATGCCCTGTTCCCGCAACAAAAGTAAACAGGTAGGTCACAATGGGACTTAATATGGTGACATGTGACGGTTCTTACGCAATAACTTTTCTGCCAGCTTCACCATATAATCCAGCCCGCCGGCTGCTTGCATGCAGGAGGCGGCCGAGATGACTGCGGCAATCATCAACATCACGTCGATTGGAGGAGCTGTGGGTTGCAATCCGAAGGCAAAAGTAAGTATTCCTAAACCTACGCCACCCATTACTCCGAGTCCGATACCTCCCAGACGGGCACCGATAATGATAGCTGTCAGTACAAAAGCCAATTGTAGAATCATATCTTCTTTTTTATTTTGGCAAAGATAATTGAATAAATTGTCTCTGAATCGGTAAATGATATGCTAATCAACAAAAAAGAAGTTAATAGGTTTTTGTCTATTAGTATATTTTTTCATTATGAAGGAGATTTTATTTAAAATCCCTGTTGGGAGGGGAGGTTTACGAATATGATACATCTATTTGTCTTCATGTATAAAAACTGTTCCTTGTTTAAAGTATGTTAACTAAATTGCGAATATGTATGCTTTCAAAACAATATTGCTTAAGTTTGGTTATTGTAAACACAGTTAAGAATGTAATTGTTAATAAAGATATATTATGAAAGAAGAATTATCGAAAGCAACTCGTACAGAGAGTGATTTAATAGGTGAACGTGAAGTACCCGAAACCGCCTTATATGGCGTACAAACCCTTCGGGGATAGAGAACTTCCGCATTAGCAAATATCATCTTTGTGAGTATCCCTTATTTATCAATGCACTGGCCATTACCAAGATGGGAGCCGCTATGGCTAACTTTGAACTTGGACTGCTGACCGAAGAGCAGGCAAATGCCATTCTTCGTGCATGTAAAGAAATTCTGGAAGGGAAGCATCATGACCAGTTCCCGGTAGACATGATCCAGGGTGGAGCCGGAACCACCACCAACATGAATGCCAACGAGGTGATAGCCAACCGCGCACTCGAGTTGATGGGACATAAACGTGGGGAATATCAATATTGTTCGCCCAATGATCATGTTAACCGTTCGCAGTCTACCAATGACGCTTATCCGACCGCTATTCATATCGGTATGTATTATACGCACCTCAAACTGGTGAAACATTTTAAGGAGGTGATCGATGCTTTCAGAAGAAAGGGCGAAGAGTTTGCACATGTGATCAAGATGGGGCGCACCCAGCTGGAAGATGCGGTGCCGATGACGCTCGGACAGACGTTCAATGGTTTTGCCAGTATCCTTCAAGATGAAGTCAAGAACCTGGACTTTGCTGCTCAGGACTTCTTGACCGTCAATATGGGAGCTACTGCCATCGGAACCGGAATCACCGCCGAGCCGGAATATGCAAGCAAATGCATAGCGGCTCTCCGGAAGATTACCGGACTAGATATCCGTTTGGCCGATGATCTGATAGGAGCTACTTCCGACACTTCTTGTCTGGTAGGTTACTCTTCTGCTATGCGCCGTATAGCTGTAAAAATGAATAAGATATGCAATGACTTGCGCCTTTTGGCATCCGGCCCGCGTTGCGGGTTGGGCGAAATCAATCTGCCGGCCATGCAGCCCGGTTCGTCCATTATGCCGGGTAAGGTCAATCCGGTTATTCCCGAAGTGATGAATCAGATTGACTATAAAGTAATAGGTAACGACCTTTGTGTAGCTATGAGTGGTGAAGCGGCCCAGATGGAACTGAATGCGATGGAACCGGTCATGGCCCAGTGCTGTTTCGAATCTGCCGATTTGCTGATGAATGGTTTCGATACGCTGCGTACCTTGTGTATAGACGGCATCACGGCCAATGAGGAAAAATGCCGGAAAGATGTTCACAACAGTATCGGTGTGGTGACTGCACTGAATCCTGTTATCGGATATAAAAACTCTACCAAGATTGCCAAAGAAGCACAGGAGACCGGTAAGGGAGTCTATGAACTGGTGTTGGAACATGACATTCTTTCAAAAGAAGACCTCGATACGATCCTTAAACCGGAAATATGATTCATCCGGTGAAACTCGATATTAAGCCCAATCATTGATATCAGGAATATGAAGTATAATTTCAGTAAGTAGGAGGAAGGAGATGACCGTTCGGGTATCTCCTTCTTTTTTATTTTTAGGGTATAGTAGTACATCGGTTTCAGTAATAATATGTATCTTTCCCGTCGGTTAATAATTTGTACTATGAAAAGACTCCCGTTTTATTTTTGGGTATCCCTTGCATTGGCTTCGTGTCAGGGTGGCAAGGAAGCAGTGAATCAGGCTCTGCCTGTGATTGATATGAATGAAGATTATCCCGAAAAGGAGATCGTGTTGCAGGATATTGCTGACATAAGCTATATTCCTTTGGAGACTAACGACGAATTTCTGTTCGACGGTTCGGTAGAAGTGGTCACCGATCAATATGTGATAACCAAAGGACATCGGGGAAACGACGTCTGCTTCTTCAGCCGGCAGGGGAAAGTACTCAACCGCATCCACAGGTCGGTAACGGCCCGGGTGAATACAAGGATATCGGTTCGATAGATGTAAACCCGGCGAACGGCGAACTTTACCTGAAGGAGATGAACCGTCAGCAAATTCACGTCTATTCTCTGGACGGAAAGTTCAAGCACTCTTTTACTTTCCCTGAAGGGAAACGGATGAGTCGCATGTGCTGTTCTCTCCCGACTATTTGATAGCGGAACAGGAGTCAAAGGTGCCGGACGATCAGGATGCCAACTTCTATCCTTATCTTTTGGTCTCCACCCGGGACGGGCATCTGGATTCACTGGACTATGTGCAGAAAAGAAATATTCTCGTCAAGCTTATTGTCAATGCGGAAAACCATTCATACGCTTATCTTCTGGAACCCTCTTTGATTCGTAATGGCTCCCGCTTTTATATCGGCAATCCCGACTCGGATACCTTGTTTGCAATGAATCCGGACCGCACCTTAGAGCCATTGCTCGTCCGTACTCCTTCACATTCGGAGGAGGGAAACAAGTATGGTTTGTTTTTACGGGGAGCGGCGGGGGCTTATTTCTTTCTGACTAAGCAACCTATGGAAGTGCCGATGAACAGTATCGAGTCATTGGATCTGAAAAGTGAAGAGTGGCTGTACGACTGTCGCACGCAGGAAGTCTGCCGTTACTTGTTGAAGAATAAAGACGATGCTTCGAAACGTGTGGAAGGTATCATGTTCTTTTGCTATCCCGAAGATTGCGGCTTGGCTGTTCTGAAGTCCGAAGACCTGATGGATGCTTACGAAGCCGGTCAGCTGAGCGGTGAATTGAAAGAGATAGCAGCCGGCCTGAAAGCCGATGACAATCCGGTATTGATGTTGATTCACTTCAAAAAGTAAGGAAGCCTTCCTCACCGAGGACGCAAGAAGAAAGTCGCGTCGTATGCTCTCGTCCGGCATAGAAAGCTTCCGCTTGCATTTGACATAAAAAAAGAGATGTGCCGTAGATTCTTATTTCTCGGTGCATCTCTTCTTTTTGGTGACTCCACTTGTGGGGGAGACGGACAAACAACAAAATTACTGCGGAAAGAGTGGGATTCAAACCCACGGAACGGACAAGCCGTTCACCGGATTTCGAGTCCGGCCCATTCGATCACTCTGGCATCTTTCCTTGAAGTACCACAAAGGTACATGGATTTTCGGTCCGTTGTTCCGGAAAAGGTGTTTTTTTCTTCTTGCCTGCATCTGAATGTTTCCATCCTGAGACGATAAGGGTATCTTTTAAGGAGAGAAGCTACCGGATGGGCAACCCGGACGATACCAGTTGTGCAACTGGTGTATGACGAGTTGTACAACTGGTACTGCTCGAGTTGCACAACTGGTATATGCTGCCTTAGGAAGATGCTCACACGGGCTTTCCGATAGATGGCATGTGCTTTATATGAACGTTATCAAAAAACAAAATAGGGTAGCGTAATGTTATAGAATAGGAAGCTTTGCTGAAAATATGCAAACAGATTTAATGTTTTTTTAATTTAAAACTATATCTTTGTCCCGAATTTTAAACACAACTTAGTTATGAAAAAGATTATTAGTGCTTTAATGATGGCTGTATGTATCGGTATGGCTATGCCTGCTCAGGCACAACTTATCAAGTTTGGTGTGAAAGGTGGTGTAAACCTGGCAAAAGCTGATTTTAATAAGTCTGATTTAAAAACAGACAACTTCACCGGATTCTTTATCGGTCCGATGGCTGAGGTTACTATTCCATTGGTAGGTCTGGGTGTTGACGGTGCCCTTTTATTTGCTCAGAGAGGTGTAAAAGTCGGTGATGAGTCTATCAGACAGAATGGGCTTGATATTCCAATCAACTTAAAGTATACTATCGGTTTGGGTAGCGCATTGGGTATCTATGTAGCAGCCGGTCCGGATTTCTATTTCAACTTCTCCGGTGATAAAAACTATGGAGAGCTTGGACGGTTGAATAAAAAAAATGCTCAGGTAGGAATCAATGTAGGTGCTGGTGTGAAGCTGTTGAGACACTTACAAGTAGGTGCCAATTATAACATTCCGTTGAATAAAACGGCAGAATGGAAAGAGGCTGATTTCTCTTATAAGACTAAAATGTGGCAGATTTCCGCAGCTTACATTTTCTAAGAAGACAGAATCATTTTATGATAAACGAATCCCCGGCGCTTGCGTCGGGGATTTTTTGTATCTTTGTCCTCACAATGAAAAAGTATGTAGATGTCATATTACCTTTGCCTCTGCCCCGTTGCTTTACCTATTCCCTTCCGGACGAAGGGGCTGAAGAGGTGCAAATAGGTTGCCGGGTAGTTGTACCTTTCGGGCGAAAGAAGTACTATACAGCCATTGTTCGCAATGTGCATCACTATGCACCGACCGAATATGAAGTCAAAGAGATTTCTACCGTACTTGACACCTCTCCTATACTGCTGCCCGGTCAGTTCCGGTTCTGGGAATGGCTGGCCGATTATTATCTGTGTACGCAGGGTGATGTTTACAAAGCCGCATTGCCTTCCGGCCTGAAGTTGGAGAGCGAGACGATTGTGGAGTATAATCCCGACTTCGAGGCGGATGCTCCTCTTTCTGAACGCGAGCAACTGGTGCTCGACCTGCTTGCTAAAGAACCCGAGCAATGTGTCACCAAACTTGAGAAAGAGAGCGGATTGAAAAACATTCTCACCGTTATCAAGTCGCTGCTCGACAAGGAAGCTCTGTTTGTAAAAGAAGAGCTCCGCCGCACCTATAAACCCAAAACGGAAGCCCGGGTCCGGCTGGCGGCAGACGCTTCCGGTGAAGAGAATCTCCGGCGTATCTTTGACGAGCTGGAGCGCGCTCCGAAACAGTTGGCGTTGTTGATGAAGTATGTGGAGCTTTCCGGCGTGTTGGGGGACGGTGCATCCAAAGAAGTGTCCAAGAAAGAACTTCTGCAACGTGCCTCTGCTTCTCCCGCTATTTTCAACGGATTGGTAGAAAAACAGATATTCGAGGTCTATTATCAGGAAATCGGGCGGTTGAACCGTTTGGTCGGAAAGACGGTAGAACTGAACGTGCTGAACGAGCACCAGCAACGGGCTTATCATGAAATCATGCAGAGCTTTCAGGAGAAGAATGTCTGTCTGCTCCACGGAGTGACTTCCAGTGGAAAGACCGAAGTATACATCCACCTGATAGAAGAGACGTTGAGGCAAGGCAGGCAGGTGCTTTATCTGTTGCCCGAAATAGCATTGACTACCCAGATCACCGAACGGCTGAAACGGGTGTTCGGCTCCCGGTTGGGAATCTATCACTCCAAGTTCCCCGACGCCGAGAGAGTAGAGATCTGGCAAAAGCAGTTGACGGAGGAGGGTTACGATATTATTCTGGGGGTACGCTCTTCGGTGTTCCTCCCGTTCCGGAATCTCGGACTGGTCATTGTGGACGAGGAACACGAAAATACGTATAAGCAACAAGATCCCGCACCGCGCTATCATGCCCGGAATGCTGCCATCGTGCTGGCTTCGATGTATGGGGCAAAGACGTTGCTGGGTACTGCCACTCCTTCGGTGGAGACTTGGCAGAATGCCACTACCGGCAAATTCGGGTGGGTGGAACTGAAAGAACGCTATAAGGAAATTCAATTGCCGGAGATTATTCCGGTAGATATAAAGGAGTTGCACCGCAAGAAGCGGATGACGGGGCAGTTCTCTCCGTTGCTGCTGCAATATGTCCGCGAGGCACTCGATAATAAACAGCAGGTGATTCTGTTTCAGAATCGCCGGGGATTTGCTCCGATGATAGAGTGCCGCACGTGCGGATGGGTACCAAAGTGCAAGAACTGTGATGTCAGCCTGACCTATCATAAAGGTATCAATCAGCTGACTTGCCACTATTGCGGGTATACTTACCAGTTGCCCCGTTCGTGTCCGGCTTGCGAAGGGGTCGAGCTGATGCACAGAGGATTTGGTACGGAAAAGATAGAAGATGATGTGAAGCTGATTTTTCCGGAAGCTTCCGTAGCACGTATGGATCTCGATACTACACGTACGCGGTCGGCATACGAAAAAATTATTGCAGACTTTGAACAGGGAAAGACCGATATACTGATCGGTACCCAGATGGTATCCAAAGGACTCGACTTTGACCACGTCAGCGTGGTGGGGATACTTAATGCGGACACGATGCTGAATTATCCCGATTTCCGTTCGTACGAACGTGCCTTCCAGTTGATGGCGCAGGTTGCCGGACGTGCCGGACGAAAAAATAAACGGGGCAGGGTAGTGTTGCAAACCAAAAGTATAGACCATCCCATCATCCGTCAGGTGATGACGAACGATTATGAAGATATGGTGGCGGGACAACTGGCTGAGCGGCAGATGTTTCATTATCCTCCGTATTACCGGATGGTGTATGTCTATCTGAAAAACCGGAACGAGACGTTGCTTGATGTGATGGCACACACCATGGCCGAGAAACTGCGCGCATTGTTCGGAAACCGGATACTGGGACCGGATAAACCGCCCGTTGCCCGTATTCAAACTTTGTTCATACGAAAAATAGTTGTTAAAATAGAACAAAATGCGCCGATGAGTCGTGCCCGTGAATTACTTTTGCGGGTACAACGTGAAATGATAGAAGACGAACGGTTTAAATCGCTGATTGTTTACTATGATGTAGATCCTATGTAATGAAAACCAATCTTAATATATTACCCTTAAAAAATGAAACCATGAAGCGAATCACGACACTTTTGCTTTCTTGCCTGGTTAGTACAGGCCCGCTTCTTGCCCAGCAAGGAGTGACACAATGTGGAACACCGACCGGACAGGCCCCGTTCCCCATCCAGTCTTATAAAGAATTGCCCGATCCGGTTGCTCCTTCCGAAAAAGAATGGGCGGCAGTCAAAGCCCCTCAGGTACAATGGGGAAATACCGATACCCGGTATGCGAAACATGCCGTACCTGTGATCCAGCCGCAGAAAAGCATTACGCTGGAGGGATGGCGCGGTGAGAAACTCCATGCGCAGGCTGTTGTCTGGACCGGTACCGACCTGAAAGGATTGAACTATTCTCTCTCCGAATTTAAAAACTCCAAGGGAGATGTACTTCCGGCCGATGCATTCAGCGGAGGTTTTGTCCGCTATGTGATGACCGACGAATTGAATAAAGACGGACGTGGCGGCTGTGGTTATCGTCCCGATCACTCCATTTACGACTCTCTGTTGGTTGCCGATCCGATTGACCACTTGCTGACTTCGATGCCTATGGAAGCTAAAAGCACTCAGGCCATCTGGATCAATTGCCAGGTTCCCCAGACTGTGTCACCGGGAGTCTATCGTGGTACGGTCGAGGTGAAAGACGGAGATAACCGTCTGTCTACCTTGAAGATGGATATCAAAGTCTCTTCACGCGTGTTGCCTGCCCCGTCTCAGTGGGCTTTCCACCTCGATTTGTGGCAGAGTCCGTTTGCCGTGGCACGTTATTATCAGGTTCCGCTCTGGAGTCAGGCACACATAGATGCCATGCGTCCTGTGATGAAGATGCTGGCGGATGCCGGACAGAAGATTATTACGGCTTCCATCATGCATAAACCCTGGAACGGACAGACTTATGACTACTTTGAATCGATGGTCACCTGGACAAAGAAAGTGGACGGCACTTGGGCTTTCGATTATGATGTGTTCGACAAGTGGGTAGAGATGATGATGAGCGTGGGCATCGACAAGCAGATCAATTGCTACTCGATGGTTCCGTGGAAGTTGTCTTTCCAATATTTCGATCAGGCTACAAACAGTATGCAGTATGTGAAAACCGCTCCGGGCGAAAAAGCTTACGAAGAGATGTGGGTGGCTATGTTGAAGTCATTCTCTAAACATTTACGTGAGAAAGGTTGGTTCGATATTTGTACCATTGCCATGGACGAACGCCCGATGGAGGTTATGCAGAAGACATTGCAGGTGATCCGCAAAGCCGATCCTGAGTTTAAAGTATCGCTGGCGGGTAACTTCCACAAAGAACTGGAAGCGGATATCTACGACTATTGTATTCCTATCGGAGCTTCTTATCCGGCGGAGGTATTGGCACGTCGTGCACAAAACAATCTTCCTACTACCTATTATACGTGCTGTACGGAAGCTTTCCCGAATACCTTTACCTTCTCCGATCCTGCCGAGGCTGCCTGGATGAGTTATTATTCTGCCAAAGATCATCTTGACGGCTATCTGCGTTGGGCTTATAATAGTTGGCCGAAAGAGCCACTGCTCGATTCACGTTTTGAGGCCTGGGCCGGTGGAGACACTTATCTGGTTTATCCGGGAGCACGCTCTTCCATTCGTTTCGAGAAATTGATCGAGGGTGTTCAGGCTCACGAAAAGATAACGATCCTTCGCAAGGAATTTACGGATAAGAAAAACAAGACCGGATTTAAGAAGCTGGAAAAAATGCTCTCCACATTTAACTTGAGAGACTTCCCTGAAGTTCCGGCTGCCGAAACAGTGAATAAGGCGAACAAAATACTGAATTCGTTGTAGAATTATTGACTGTACTTATATGATACCGCATGCAGAAACGCGTAGCTGGGAGATCCATGCGGCACGTTGTTGCATGCGGATTTTATATCTTTATATTTCAAAAGTAAGAAAGCATGAAAAAGAAAATACTTTTCGTTTGCCTCGGCAACATTTGCCGCTCTTCTACGGCAGAAGGCGTGATGCTTCATCTGATTAAAGAAGCCGGCCTGGAAAAAGAGTTTGTGATTGATTCAGCCGGTATATTGGCTTATCACCAGGGGGAACTGCCCGATAGCCGTATGCGTGCCCATGCCGCCCGCAGAGGATATGAACTGGTACATCGTTCGCGTCCTGTCCGTACGGAAGATTTTTACAACTTCGATCTTATAATCGGTATGGATGATCGGAACATGGACGATCTGAAGGAGAAAGCACCCTCTCCGGCAGAGTGGAAAAAGATCCACCGGATGACGGAATACTGCACCCGCATCCCTGCCGATCACGTGCCCGACCCTTATTATGGAGGTGCGGAGGGCTTTGAATACGTGCTCGACATACTTGAGGATGCTTGTGCCGGACTCCTTACTTCTTTAACTCAGGATAGCTGATGCGTGTGTGATAAATCGTTTTCAGCTTTTCTTTGAATACAGCTTTTATCGTCGCGATGTCTTTGAATGTGATCGGGCATTCTTTGAAATACCCCTCTTGTACTTGCGAATCGATAATCTTATCTACCAGATTACTGATGCTCTCTTCGGTATACTCCGGCAAGCTGCGTGAGGCGGCTTCTACGGAGTCTGCCATCATCAGTATGGCTGTCTCTTTCGAGAACGGATTGGGACCCGGATACGTGAAAACTTCTTCGTTCGGTTCTTCGTCCGGATGTTCGTTTTTCCAGGATATGTAGAAGAACTTGGTCTTTCCGCGCCCGTGGTGAGTACTGATAAAGTCCTTGATCACTTTAGGCAGATTATGCTTGTCGGCCAGTTTTAATCCGTCCGTCACATGGCTGATAACCACCTGGGCACTCTGTTCATAACTTAAATTCTTATGGGGGTTCACTCCGGACTGGTTTTCGGTAAAGAAAGCCGGATTTTCCATTTTGCCGATGTCATGATACAATGCTCCGGTACGTACCAACTGGCTTTTGGCTCCGATACGTATCGCAGCTTCAGCAGCCAGATTGGCCACTTGCATGGAGTGTTGGAAGGTACCCGGAACAGTTTCGGACATTCTTCTCAACAGATCATTGTTGATGTTCGATAATTCTACAAGCGTAACATTCGACGTGAAGCCAAAGGTCTTCTCAAGCAGGAATAGCAGAGGATAAGCGAAAAGCAATAGTACACCGTTAATAATGAAGTAGATATACATACTTACGTTCAGCTTCGAAAGATCGTTTTCACTGATCAGCTCAAAAGCGAAATAGATAGCTGCATACGTCAGTATGACCAGAAGGGCCGTGCGGAACAACTGCGAACGTTGTGATAGTTCTCTCAAGCTGAAGATAGCTACCAAGCCGGCGGCTATTTGTGTCAGGATAAATTCGTGAGGATACCTCAGGGTGATGGAGCAGATCAGTATGGTGATGACATGTGTCAGGAATGCCGTACGCGAATCGAGGAAGACCCGGATAATAATCGGGAGCATGGCATAGGGTAGGATGTACACATTGAATATATTGTTTGTCACCATAAGCGCCGTGATGACACAATAGAACACGATCAGGGCGAAGAGTAACGATAAGCTGCCTTTGCGTTCATAATAATCTTTGCGGAACAGTTCCAGGTAAAGCATAAAGCAGAGTATCAATATGCCGACAAACAAGATTTGTCCGCCCAAGATCAGTCGCTTCTGTCCGATGGATTCGCTTCGCTTGATAGATTCCTTGCGCAAAGATTCCAGGATGTTATAGGTTTGTTTGTTGACTATCTCTCCACGGTCAATGATTTTCTGGCCGCTTTGTACTACTCCGTTTGCCCAGGAGTAGTTGTCGAGCAATTCTTTCCGGGCTGTCTCCGTACGTACAGAATCGTAAATGAGATTGGGGGTAATGTACTCGTTGAGTGCACATTGCCGCAGGATGTCTCTGTTATAATGGGCGGTATCACCCGATATAAGATTCTCGTAGGCTCTCTTTACGGTATAGATGCCGTCGGTCGTCCGTTGGTTGGCCAACTTATCTTCAATCACCATGACAGAAGAGATGCTGTCGTGGAGGAGGGTCCGCATCTCTTCTGTCGATACGACTCCCGATTGATAGATGGCTTTCAGGCCTCTCTCGATGTATCGGATGTAGTCCGTCGAAGGCAATATGCCTTTCAGATGGGCATGATAATTCTCTTTCAGTTTGGCGAGGGCACTCTTCTCCACTTCTTTGTCCAGTTCAAAGTAAGGCTGGAAAGAAGCCAGAAGACTGTCTTGTTCCCGTTTTACTACCGCTTCGTCTTTGTAGATCGGAAAATCGAAAGTTGCCATTAACTGGCCATACTTCCATGGTTTGTTAATGTCAAACTGATAGTTAAACTTCCCGTCACGGGGCAGGAAGTAAACAATGAACGCCACAGTACCGACGAAAATCAGCGCTTTATATAACAAATCTTTGTATGAGAAACTATTTTTCTTCTTCCAGTGTTCCATAACCCTTGAATTTTTTGCGAAAAGTACAAAAAAAACAATAGTGTGGAAAAAAAGGTTTAATTTTGCCACGATTTACCTATACTAACGCAAATTATGGCAGAAAGAAAAGTAAGAGTTCGTTTTGCTCCGAGCCCAACAGGAGCATTGCATATAGGTGGTGTGCGTACCGCTTTGTATAATTATCTGTTTGCCCGCCAGCATGGGGGAGATTTGATTTTCCGTATCGAGGATACGGATTCCAACCGTTTCGTTCCGGGTGCGGAAGAATATATTCTGGAGTCTTTCAAATGGTTAGGAATACAGTTTGATGAAGGTGTAAGCTTCGGAGGAGAATACGGACCGTACCGCCAGTCGGAACGTCGTGAAATATACAAGAAGTATGTACAAGTGTTACTTGATAACGGAAAGGCCTACATCGCTTTCGATACTCCGGAAGAACTGGATGCCAAGCGTGCTGAAATAGCTAATTTCCAGTATGATGCGTCTACCCGTGTGGGAATGCGCAATTCGTTGACGCTCCCGAAAGAAGAAGTGGAAGCGCTGATCGCTGACGGAAAACAATATGTGGTACGTTTCAAAATAGAACCGAACGAGGATATCCATGTGAACGACTTGATTCGTGGCGAAGTGGTTATCAATTCGTCTATCCTTGATGATAAAGTTTTATATAAATCGGCCGACGAACTGCCTACTTATCACCTGGCCAATATCGTAGATGACCATTTAATGGAGGTGTCACACGTGATTCGTGGTGAAGAGTGGCTGCCTTCCGCTCCGCTGCACGTGCTGCTGTATCGTGCATTCGGCTGGGAAGATACTATGCCGGCTTTTGCCCACTTGCCTTTGCTGCTGAAACCGGAAGGCAATGGAAAACTGAGTAAACGTGACGGTGATCGTTTGGGATTCCCTGTATTCCCTCTTGAGTGGCATGACCCGAAGAGCGGTGAGATTTCTTCCGGTTATCGTGAATCAGGTTATCTGCCCGAGGCTGTTATCAATTTCCTTGCTCTGCTGGGATGGAATCCGGGTAACGACCAGGAAGTGATGTCTATGGACGAGCTGATCCGTCTGTTCGACCTGCATCGTTGCAGCAAGTCGGGTGCAAAATTTGATTATAAAAAAGGTATCTGGTTCAATCATACTTATATTCAGCAGAAATCTGACAAAGAGATAGCCGAGCTGTTTGTACCGGTGCTGAAAGAGCATGGAGTAGAAGCTCCTTTCGAAAAAGTGGTGACGGTGGTTGGTATGATGAAAGACCGTGTCAGCTTTGTTAAAGAACTATGGGAGGTATGCAGTTTCTTCTTTGTGGCTCCGACGGAATATGACGAAAAGACGGTTAAGAAACGCTGGAAAGAGGATTCGGCTAAATGTATGACCGAACTGGCGGAGGTATTGGCCGGAATTGAAGATTTCAGCATTGAAGGTCAAGAAAAAATAGTAATGGACTGGATTGCGAGAAGGGTTATCATACAGGTAATATTATGAATGCTTTCCGCCTGACACTGGTAGGTGAGGGCAAAGGTCCTCATATGTTCGATATTTCCTGGGTGTTGGGAAAAGAAGAAACATTGGCTCGCATGAAACGTGCCGTAGAGGTTTTGAAATAAGGATCCGGAGGTATGTTTTACGATCTGGCAATAGGAATTTACGACCTTCTGGTGCATTTGGCTGCACCATTCAGTCGCAAACCCCGGAAGATGATGAAGGGGCACTGGGTGGTGTACGATCTTCTTCGCCAACAGGTAGAGAAAGACGAGCGTTACATTTGGTTTCACGCCGCTTCTCTGGGGGAGTTTGAGCAGGGACGTCCTTTAATTGAGAGTATACGGGAGCGATATCCCGATTATAAAATACTGCAAACGTTCTTTTCTCCTTCGGGATATGAAGTCCGGAAGAACTATAGAGGAGCAGATATTGTTTGCTATTTGCCGTTTGATAAACCTCGTAATGTGAAGAAGTTTCTGGATATCGTGAATCCTTGTATGGCTTTCTTCATTAAATATGAATTCTGGAAGAACTATTTGGACGAATTGCACAAACGTCGTATTCCCGTCTACAGTGTTTCGTCTATTTTCCGCAAAGATCAGATTTTTTCAATGGTACGGAGGGACTTATCGAATGTACTGAAAGATTTTGATCATCTGTTTGTGCAGAATGAGGCTTCAAAGCGTTTTCTTGCCAAGATCGGTATCACAAGGGTAACGGTAGTGGGAGATACCCGCTTCGACCGCGTCCTGCAGATTCGGGAGCAGGCAAAAGAGTTGCCGTTGGTGGAGCAGTTTAAAAACGGTGCATTTACTTTTGTGGCAGGAAGTTCATGGGGGCCGGACGAAGATCTTTTCATCGAATATTTTAATAGTCACCCTGAGATGAAGTTGATTATAGCTCCTCACGTAATCGATGAAAATCATCTGGTAGAGATTATAGGTAAATTGAAACGTCCTTCTGTACGCTATACCCGTGCAGATGAAAAGAATGTCCGGAAGGCGGACTGCTTGATAATCGATTGTTTCGGTTTGCTCTCTTCGATCTATCGTTATGGGGAAATTGCTTATATCGGTGGTGGTTTTGGAGTCGGGATTCACAATACGCTTGAAGCGGCTGTATATGGCATTCCGGTAATTTTCGGACCCAAATACCAGAAATTTATGGAAGCTATGCAACTAATCGAAGCCGGGGGAGCCTATTCCATTAAGGATTACAATGAACTGAAAACATTGCTCGACAGACTTTTAACCGATGAAGCATTCCTGAGGAAGACTGGCACGAATGCCGGTAATTATGTCATTGGTAATTCCGGAGCAACAGAGAAAGTGCTGCATATGATAAACTTTTAAGTTTCCTGTTCGAAAGGAGATAAATAAAATAGAGGGTGTTTCATAACTCACTACAGATTACACAGATTTACACAAAACGATTTTTAATCTGCTGATAACCGATAATATTTATCTGTGTAAATCCGTGCAGTCTGTGGTGAATACGAGTTTTGAACACCCTCTATTTTGTATAAATTATTTATACCAGTCAGAATACATCAGGTAGTTGTGAGCTATTTTCTGGTTCAGTTCTTTAGCTTGTTCCGGATCTACCTTCTTTATGAACTTGGCCGGTACACCTCCCCAAATACTTCCCGGTTCGATGATGGTATTGCTCAGTACAAGTGAGCCTGCGGCAACGATTGCGCCTTCGCCAATGACTGCATGATCGAGCAAGGTCGATCCCATGCCGATCAAAGCATAGTCCTTTACTGTTGCACCATGGATTGTCACATTGTGCCCTACCGATACATAGTTACCTATTTCGATGGTTGATTTTTCGTAAAGAGTGTGTAAGACACTTCCGTCCTGTATGTTCACTCCATCACCCATGCGGATCGAGTTTACATCTCCTCTCAACACGGTGCTGAACCAAATGCTACAATTCTGTCCCATTTTTACATCGCCGATGATGGTGGCGTTATCGGCCAGAAAACAGTTTTCTCCAAATTCGGGAGTAAAACCTCTTACTGATTTTATTAAAGCCATAGATTGTTGTTTTATACTTATTTCAAATTCAGCCGCTGACTTGCATAAATAACTATTTTGCAGCCAGTAAGGACTGAGCTGTTTTTCCGATTTGTCAGATTGCTGCTGTAGCTTCTTTCAGCCATGCCTTTTCTTCTTCGTTCAGCTTGGGAGACAGCTTTTCGTATACCTGCTGGTGGTAATTATTCAACCAGTCGACCTCATCGGCAGTTAATAACTCTTTGATGATTCCCTTCTTGCAGATAGGCAGAGCGTAATTGTTTCGAACTTCAGGTATTCACCGAACAGGCCTTCACCGGCGCTGCATACCAGTGTCAGGTTTTCCGTACGGATTCCATGACTACCGCCTTTGTACACTCCCGGTTCATTTGAGGTGACCATTCCGGGTTGCAATACAATGGGGTTTTCGTTCATGCGAATGTTTTGCGGTCCTTCGTGTACACTTAAGAAATGACCTACACCATGACCTGTACCATGTAGGAAGTTCATTTTATGACTCCATAACGGCATGCGTGCGAGGACATCCAGCTGTGCCCCTCTGGTACCTGAAGGGAATACGGCCATCGCCAGTGCGATATGTCCTTTCAGAACCAATGTATAATCTGTTTTTTCTTCTGTAGTCAGTTCACCTAACGCAATGGTACGTGTAATGTCCGTAGTACCATCCAGGTATTGAGCTCCTGAGTCGAGGAGAAGAAAACCTTTCGGGTACAATGTTGCGTTGCTTTCCTCGGTTGCCGAATAGTGTACAATAGCTCCATGTTCTTTGTAGCCTGCGATGGTATCGAAGCTTTCGCCTGCATATAAATCTTGTGTCGCACGAAATGCGTGCAATTTACGGTCAATGCTTAATTCTGTTTCTGTTCCGGAGGGAACAGCCGACTCCAGCCATCTCAGAAACTTGACTAATGCTACGCCATCACGTTGCATGGCTGCATGAATGCCTTTGATTTCTTGTTCGTTACGTATGGCTTTCAATAGAGCTACCGGCGCTTCTCCCCGTATAATCCGGCATCGGGGATTTACCGAAGAGAAAACAGAATAGTTGGTTTTTGCAGGATTCATTAAGATACTTGAACTATTGAGATCAGATAAGTAAATCTCTGTATCTGAATAGTTTTGTATCTCTATCTGTTGCTCTTCTAAATAGTTCCGTACCCCTTCTGTCACTTTCTCCGGTGCAATGAATAATACTGCTTTTTTTTCTGTTATAAGCAGATAGCTCACTACTACCGGATTACAATGTACATCATTGCCACGCAGATTCAAAGTCCAGGCTATTTCGTCTAAAGCTGACAGCATCACGCTTTCTGCGCTTTTCTTTTTCAACTCTGTACGAATGGCTGCAATCTTTTCAGAGCAACTTTTGCCGGCGTATTTGATATCGTATACAAAAGCGGGAGACTCCGGCATGGGCGGTCGGTTTTCCCAAAGCTCGTCCATGGGGTCGAGACAGAACACAATCTGAATGTTCTTTGCTGAAAGTTCCGCTTGCATACTTTCTACTTGTTCAACAGAGAACATTTTTCCATCGATACCTACGGATTCGCCCGGCTGTAGCTCGTCGGAAAGGAATTTTGTGATACTTGGAGTTTCCGGTAACATCTCTTTGTATAGATCGATACCGCTTCCCTGCAATTGCTCTGCTGCCTGTAGAAAATATCTTGAGTCAGTCCAAAGTCCGGCTTTTTTTTCAGTAATCACTACCGTACCTGCCGAGCCGGTAAATCCTGATATCCACTCTCTTGATTTCCAGTGCGGTGCTACGTATTCGCTGAGGTGAGGGTCTGTGCTGGGAATGATG
>ENA-OQIC01000011-OQIC01000011.1-human-gut-metagenome-genome-assembly--contig:-NODE-11-length-70891-cov-2.604432_pt1 | contig 70891 bp, 82 predicted proteins | sample MGYA00242572_ERZ504736 | MGnify/ENA primary metagenome ERZ504736 (study PRJEB26092, sample SAMD00036201) | human gut metagenome | host: Homo sapiens | study: EMG produced TPA metagenomics assembly of...
AGCAGATTGCACAGACGGGACAGGTTCCGCGAGTCGAAACACCAACCGTGCCGCCGACCGCCAGCCAGACTATGCAGACGGGCCGCGTTCCGCAGATTCCTCCGCTGGCCGTTCCTCAGCTGGCACAGCCATCGCAGCCGTTGCTGCGCGAGCAGGATACTTCAGACTTGGGGCAGCTGCCCGAGCCGATTCAGCAGTCGCAACCAATCCAGCAGCCCCAGCAGCAGTCGCAGCCGATCCAGCAGCCGGCTAACCCGCTTCCGCCCAGCTTCGAGCCCAAACCGATCACTGCGGAGATTTCGCTTATCGCCGACCCGGCTACCGGGGAGGTGCGCTGATGATGTGGATGATCTGTCTGTTCGGCGGTCTTGGCGCCATGGCCCGTTACGTGCTCGACGTGTCAATTCAACGAGGCTGGAATCGCGAGAATCGGAGAACGAACCGCAACTTCCCGCTATCCACGCTCGTCATCAACGCGTCGCCTCGCTATGCGCGGGCATCGCCATGATGTCCTACTATTCGCAATCGGTGGATATGGACACGGTCATGATGTTCGTTGTCGGATTTCTCGGTGGTTTCTCAACATTCTCCACGGCGCTCAACGAAGTGGTTTCATTGATTCGCCAGCGTCGTTTTACGCTGGCTCTGGGCTATGGAATAGCAACCGTCGCGGTGCCTCTCATTTGCGTGGCCACCGGTTTCGGCATTGCGCTGCTCGCCAATCCGGCGTAATTTCACGTTACACGGACGGTCGCTGAGTAACATGAAAGAAATCTGAGCGCAACCGCCATCAAGGCCGCCAGCCCGGATGCGACGCTGGTGATTGCATTCGACCAGACCAAGCCGCTGCTGAAGGATGGCAAGGATATCCAGTACCAGGGCCAGACCGGTATCGGACCGTTCAATAAGAACAATGATCCGAGCTCCGCGAACATCGGCGTCTACACCTTCGACAAAGACAACAAGCCGGTCTTCGACCACACCCAGTCCGGCGACGTGCCGACCGACTGATCGCAATGTAGGTCATCATCAATACAAGAAGACGGCGCAAAGTGAGTGTGGATATCGCAAGCTTTGCGCCGTTTCTTTTGTTGTGCTGTGCTGCCGTTTTCCGTGTCGTGGGCAGCATACGAAAATCAATATTGAAAATCAAGTAAAGGGGTAACCCCGTTAAGCGATATACACGCCGGACTGTCGAACAGGTTCGAGAGAATGTAAATGAATGTAATATCTCGCGAGAAGCGCACGGAAAGCGCGCGGCAAGCACGTGAGAATACAACGATGGAACAGTGATAACGGGGAAGGTGCGATCATGGTCGGCATGCGCGATGTGGCGAAGAAGGCCGGGGTGTCTCTGAGCACCGTCTCGCTGGTGGTGAACGGCAACGGGTATGTATCCAACGACATGCGCGACCGCGTGCGTAAGGCCATGCAGGCCCTCAATTACGTGCCGAACGAGCTTGCCCGCAACCTGTACCACGATCGCACGAATCTGGTCGGCGTCATCGTGCCCACCATCCGTCACCCGTTCTTTGCAACGTTTACCGCGCACCTGCAGCATGCGCTCGCCGCGCAGGGGCTGCGCACCATGCTGTGCTCCACCACCGACGAGACGGACGGCGAAATCCAATACGTCGATATGCTGTGCAGGCACATGATGGACGGCATCGTCATGTGCGCTCACACCTCGCATCCCGCGATTATTGGACGTCCATCCACCGCCCGATCGTCGCATTCGATCGCGTGCTTGGAAATGGTATTTCGTCGATCGGATCTGACCACGAGCAGGGTGGGCGACTGATTGCGCAGATGCTGATTCGCAATGGCGCGCGCCATGTGGTGATGATTGGCGGTCCGCGCGATCAGTTCTTCGATCTGGCGGTCCGCGGCGAAGTCGAGGAGGGGTCGTTCGATTTGGGAAAGACCACGTTCCCGACGGTGCGCTACTACCTCACGTTGGAACAGGAATTGACCTCCGCGGGCGTGAAGTATGAGTATATCGAGGCCGGTGAGGTGATGGATTTCGCCGGCTATCATCGTGCGGTCAGCCGTGCGCTTGATGGGGTGGCGACCGACGGCGTCGATGCCGTGGTCAGCTCCGATATTGGCGCGGCGTTCTGCGTGCGTGAGGCGTTGAGCCGCGGAATTTCCATTCCCGACGAGCTGCAGGTCGTCGCCTATGATGGTACGTATTTGACCGATTTGGCCGGTATGAAGCTGACCGCGGTCGCACAGGATTTCTCGGCGATCGCGCAGTCGGCGGCCGACCATATGGTGCAGGCGATCGCCAATGAAGAGGCGGCTGCGGCCAACGCCTCGCGCAAGAACATCCCCAAGCCGTTCGAGCCGAACGTGCTTATTCCCATGACGCTGGTGCCAGGCGATACCACGCGTTGATGCTGCGCGTTGGAACGCTGGGTTGGGGTCGGACAGTCTGGGCTGCATAGAACACCGCATCAAACCGGTTCGACACGCGCATTCCGCTGTGTGACTGGACATTGACGCCCTTTTCGAGGTAATATCGAACCGGTTCGATACATACGTGAGTATGCAAATACGTAAACAACAAACAGGCAGACGCGCACACATTGCACCCGCACCCATGAACCAAGGGAGGTCCCATGAAAAACAAAGTGCAGCTCATCACCTACGCCGATCGCCTCGGCGACGGCACCCTCAGCTCGATGACCGACATCCTGCGCACCCGTTTCGACGGCGTGTATGACGGCGTGCATATCCTGCCGTTCTTCACTCCATTCGACGGCGCGGATGCAGGCTTCGACCCCATCGACCACACCAAGGTCGACCCGCGCCTCGGCGGCTGGGACGATGTCGCCGAACTTTCCAAGACCCACGGCATCATGGTCGACGCCATCGTCAACCACATGAGCTGGGAATCCAAGCAGTTCCAAGACGTGCTTGAAAAGGGCGAGGAATCCGAGTATTACCCGATGTTCCTGACCATGAGTTCCGTCTTTCCGAACGGCGCGACCGAAGAGGATCTGGCCGGCATCTACCGTCCGCGCCCGGGTCTGCCGTTCACCCACTACAAGTTCGCGGGCAAGACTCGCCTGGTCTGGGTCAGCTTCACCCCGCAGCAGGTCGATATCGACACGGATTCCGACAAAGGCTGGGAATACCTGATGTCGATTTTCGACCAGATGGCCGCATCCCACGTCAGCTACATTCGTCTTGACGCCGTCGCTACGGTGCCAAGGAAGCCGGTACCAGCTGCTTCATGACGCCGAAAACGTTCAAGCTCATCTCCCGCCTGCGCGAGGAGGGCGTCAAGCGCGGCTTGGAAATCCTCATCGAAGTGCATTCCTACTACAAGAAGCAGGTCGAGATCGCGTCGAAGGTCGATCGCGTCTACGATTTCGCCCTTCCGCCGCTGCTGCTGCATTCGCTGAATACCGGTCATGTCGAGCCGGTCGCGCATTGGACCGACATCCGTCCGAACAATGCCGTCACCGTACTTGACACGCATGATGGCATCGGCGTGATCGACATCGGTTCCGATCAGCTGGACCGTTCGCTCAAGGGGCTCGTGCCGGATGAGGATGTCGACAATCTCGTCAACGCCATTCATGCGAACACTCACGGCGAATCGCAGGCCGCTACCGGTGCCGCCGCATCCAATCTTGACCTGTATCAGTCAACAGCACTTACTATTCGGCGCTGGGATGCAACGATCAGCACTATATTGCGGCTCGCGCGGTGCAGTTCTTCCTGCCGGGCGTTCCGCAGGTCTACTATGTCGGCGCGCTTGCCGGCAAGAACGACATGGAGCTGCTGCGCAAGACCAATAATGGCCGCGATATCAATCGCCATTACTATTCCACGGCTGAGATCGAGAGAATCTGCAGCGTCCGGTGGTGAAGGCACTGAACGCGCTTGCCAAGTTCCGCAACGAGCTTGATGCGTTCGACGGCACTTTCTCGTACAGCGCCGACGGCGACACGTCCATCAGCTTCATGTGGAAGGGTGCAACTACCGAGCTACGCTCACGTTCGAACCGGGTCGCGGTCTTGGTGTGGAGAACACCGCGTCCGTCGCCACGCTCGAATGGCGTGATGCCGCCGGTGAGCACCGCACGGACGATCTGATCGCCAATCCGCCGGTCGCGGCCTGATTCAGCCTCGCCTGATCCGGTCGCTGCCTGACCGCGCATAAATCCATAAATCTGTAATCGTCCTTCCTGTCACCTCTCCTTCAGGAAGGAGATTCGCATTTTCGTTTTTTCGAGCAATCGTCTTATCGGGAAAACAATTTTCCCGGGAATCAGCTGAAATCCCAGCAAAAACGGGTAAGGTGAGCTTATGTCAAAGATGTCAAAGCTTTTCGATCAAGACAACATGTTTTTCGCCATTATGGGCGTGCTGTTCGATCTGATTATTCTCAACGTGCTCACGCTGTTGTGCTGCCTGCCGGTCGTCACGGCCGGCGCATCGTTCACTGCGATGCACAGTGTGCTCTGGCGCATGGTCCGCCATGAGGAAACGTATGTGGCGCGCCAGTTTTTCGACTCGTTCAAGCGCAATCTCAAGCAGTCGCTGCTGCCGTGGCTTGCGTTCCTGCTGGCGGCGATTGTGCTGGTGGTCGACGGCATGCTCGCCCGGTCCATGGGTCGATGCGCGGGCCGCTGATGGCGTGCGTCGCGTTCATGGGATTGGTGATTATTGCGATTGCGCAGTACTTCTTCCCGCTGCTTTCTCGCTATGAGAATCCGACTTCCGAAACGTTGAAGAATGCGACGAAACTTGCGCTCGGCTTTTTCCCGCGCACCTTGTGCATGCTGGTGATTTTGGCCGCGTTCGCCGTGCTGTATGCGCAGTTTTTCATATATATGATTCCGCTGCTGATTTTGATGGGCGTCACGTTGCCGCAATACTGTTGCGCGTGGATCTACAACTGGATTTTCCGCCGTATCGACGGTGAGATCGACGCCAAGGGGCGCAAGGTAGCGCAGTCCTGAAATTGTTTGCTCGTAAAGGCGTTCCGCAGATTGCAAGTTCCGCGGAACGGCCTTTACGCGTTTTCGTCGCCTTGAGTGTCCGATTCTGGAGAATCGGACAACTGGAACGTACTTTTGGGCGCGTGAATGTCCGTTTCTCCCGAATCGGACAACTACAGGTCAAAGTGGGGTGCTTGAATGACCGATTCTGGAGAATCGGACAACCGTGGGTCTGTTTTGGTGTTCCGGTTATCCGTTTCTGGTGAATCGGACAACCGGAACATGTTTTGAGGCGCTTGGATGTCCGATTCTTCAGAATCGGACACGCTGGGGGCAGGATTAGCAGGGGAGGATGGTGGCGCTGCGGGCTGGGACGTGCAGTTGGGTGCCGTCGAAGCGTGCGGGGTTGCCGATGCTCAGCAGCGTTGGTCTCTCCGTTGGTTCTTGCGTTGGTTTCGCTGTTGGTTCTTGCGATATTTCCTGCGCCGAGCCGCCAGACAGCAGTTTCACATAGTCGCTCGGCAGTGTGCAGCTTGCGTCGGTGTTTGACGGATTGATGGCGACGACGATGCGCTCGCCACCTGCTTCGCGATTAATCTTGCTGCAGGTTTCACAAGGTGTTTCACAGCTGGTTTCGTGTGCTGTTCCGCTGCGTTCGCCGTCAGTTGCGTCGCGTTCGGCTTCGCCGGCCTCGGAGCTTCTCGCGTACACCAGCGGATACGCGTGATCTTCCGCGTAGAGGAACTCGATGCCTCCGTCGGCCTGCAGTGCGGGATGTGCCAGGCGTAGCGTGTTCAGTGCGCGTACGGTTTCCAGCAGCGAGTCGCTGCGTCCGGTCTGCGAAGCCACGTTCGGGCGCTCGCTGTCGGCATCGATCGGCAGATACAGATCATCGGGCCGGGCTGCGGAGAATCCTGCGTTGGTTGCGCAGCTCCATTGCATTGGTGTGCGCGATCCGGTGCGCTCGTATCCGCCTTCCTTGGATTTGAGCCCGTGCATGTAGCGCATGCCGATTTCGTCGCCGTAGTAGATGAACGGGCAGCCGGGCATGGTCAGCAGGAATGTGAACGCGAGCTTCATTTCATCGGTGGTCAAGGTGTCGCGCATGCGGATCATGTCGTGATTGCCCGACGGAATGCAGATGTATCCAGCGTTCCGGCGGTGCTGGCAAGCATGGCCGTATATGTATCCACAAACGCCTTGATGTCGCCGCTCGCATTGCCGACATTGTCGTTATTGCAATTTGGATTGTCTCCGTCGACGACTGAATTGCCGTTGCTGTCGCACCCGCTGCTGCCCGCGCCGTCGCATTCGCTGCGTTCGCCGTCGTGTTTCGTTTCGGCAGTTTCGGCGCTGCCCGTAGCTTCGGAAGATCCGGCCGAAAAATACGGATTCTCGCGGAACAGGTCAAGATAATGCGACGGCCCGAAATGCAGCAGGAAGTCCATGTCGAATCCGGCGTGCAGCGCCTCTTCGGGGTCACCCCATTCCGATACGAGCACCGCTTCCGGGTAGGTTTCGTCCAGATGCGCTCGCACTTGCTGCCACAAGAGTTTCGTCCAATAGTGGTCGGGGTCTTCCTTGACGAGGCTGCCTGCCATGTCCACGCGGAAGCCGTCCGCCCCCAACCCGAGCCAGAAGTCCATGATGTCTTGGATGAGCAGCCGGCCCTGCACCGCTTCGGGGGAGTCGGCGGCGAACTGCCAGTCTTCGGTGACGGTGCCGAATCCGTAGTTGAGGCATGCCTGCGTGGAGAAGCAGTTCACGGCCGCCGCGTCGGGACGTTCCGCAATGCCTCCGAGGAATCCGCGGATCGATTCGTAGGGCGAGTTCAGATTCGGCGATTGCGTCATCGGTCGCCAGATGTAGCGGTCGGTCCATGCGTTGCGTTCGTCCTTGCCGGATTCAAGAAACCATGGATTGTCGACCGCGGAATGCCCGGGTACGAGGTCGAGCAGTACGTGCATGCCTAGTTCGTGCGCGCGCTCGAAGAGCCGCTGCAGGTCCGCGTTGCTGCCGTAGCGTTCCGCGGCTGTGTAGTAGTCGCGTACGTCGTAGCCGGCATCGTAGAACGACGAGTCGAAGCATGGGTTGATCCAGATCGCATTGCACCCCAGATCGCGCACGTATTGCAGTTTGTCGATGATGCCTTGGAAGTCACCGATACCGTCGCCGTTCGAGTCGTTGAATGATTGCGGATAGATTTCATAAAAGATTGCGTTGTTGAGCCAGCGTGCCATAAATCCTCCTGTTTTCGCGTCTTTGCTGTTGGTCTACCGATGTATCGCAACGTTGGAAACGTCGGTCACTGCTTTTCCGTCATTATAGCCCGTGAAGACACTTTTTAGGGGTGTATGGAATGCCAATGTTTGCAATACGTCAATCGATTGACGCGACACGCCGACGGATGGCACTGTACGCAAGGTTTCTCGAACCGGTTTGACAACTCTCGAACCGGTTTGATATCCTGTATACCAAGGACGGAGAGATTCCGACAACGCGAGTCGGGGATTCACCTTCCTTTATCACCTCATTGGGCAGGGCTGCTCGGTGAATAGTGGATAGAAAGGGATTGGAAAATGAGCAAGTTCTCTTCTTGGAAGAAGGCTGGCACCGCTATTGTTGCAACGCTGATGACCGTTGGCATGCTGGGAGCATGCGGATCGTCATCCAGCTCCAGCGGCACCAAGATCACCATCTTCAACTCCAAGGTTGAAATCGAAAGCCAAATGGAAGACATGGCTGCGAAGTACTCCAAGGAAAAGGGCGTAGACGTTGAGGTCTACTACTCCAACGACACCGTCGCAGCGCATCTCGCCACCAAGTACGCATCCAAGGATCCGTACACCATCTCCATGGTCGACGCCAAGGACATCTACTCCTTGGCTGAAGAGCACGCCGTCGATCTGTCCGACCAGGATTGGGTCAAAGACACCGACTACGCATCAGCATTGACGGCAAGACCTACGGCTTCCCGGTTTCCGTCGAAGCCCGTGGCCTGATTTACAATGCTGACGCCATCAAGAAGGTCACCGGTAAGGAATTCAAGCCTGAGAACTACAAGACCCTTGACGAGTTCAAGGATCTCATCGACGAGCTCAAGGCCGGCGGCATGGAATCCCCGACCGGTGTCATGAAGGAAGACTGGTCCCTCGCCGGGCACCTCCTGCCGGAAGTCTACGAGGAGCAGGAAGATCCGGACGCCTTCTGCCATGAGCTCAAGGACGGCAAGGTTGACCTCAGCTCCAACGCCAAGTGGAACTCCCTGATGGACTTCTTCGACGTGATGAAAGACAACAACTACGCCAAGTCCTCCGCCATCTCCGCCGAGCGTGAGGTGACTGAGCAGAAGCTGGCCGAGGGTGAGATTGCTTTCATGTTCGGCGGCAACTGGGATTGTCCGTGCTGAACCAGTACGATTACACCGAGAACATGGGTCTCATGCCGGTTCCGCAGAACACCGATGACGGCTCCAATGAGAAGCTCGTCGGCGGCGGCTCCAAGTACTTCTTCATCGACTCTTCCGACAACACCTCCGACGAGCAGCGTAAGGCCGCCAAGGACTTCCTGAACTGGCTTGCCGAAGACAAGGAAGGTCAGGAGTTCATCTCCAAGGATGCCGCTCTGATCTCCCCGTTCAAGAACAACAGTATCGAAGCGGCCGATCCGCTGGGTAAGTCCGTGAAGTCCTATGCCGACGCCGGTAAGCTGATCGGCAACTACAACTACCTGCCTGACGACCACTACTCCGTGCTCGGTGCCGCCTTCCAGAAGTGGCTCGCAGGTGAAGAGGACCGTGCAGGCCTCGCCCAGGACATCCAGGACTACTGGAAGACCGCTAAGTTCACCGGCGCAACCGCCTGAACCTCCAAATAATGCACCATGATGCAGGGTCCGCCGCTTCCTTCCTGCGGCGGACCTTACATCCCCGGCACGTATGGGATCCATCATGAAACAGAATAAGCTTTCCTATAAAATCGGCCAGTTTCTGATGTTCGGTGGTCCGGCGACGATTCTTTTCTTCGCCGTGGTGATCCTGCCGTTCTTCTATGGCCTCTATCTGACACTTACCAGCTGGGACGGCGTTTCGACAACGAAGCCGTTCGTCGGTCTCGAAAACTACAAGGCGGCTCTTGCCGACACCGCATATTGGCAGTCGCTTGGACGCACCTTCATCTACTCCGTCATCGCCGTCATCCTCACCAACATCGTCGCCTTTCTGCTGGCCTACCTCGTGACCAGCGGCATCAAGGGCCAGAACTTCTTCCGTGCGGGCTTCTTCATTCCGAACCTCATCGGCGGCATCGTTCTGGGCTACGTGTGGAAGTTCGTCTTCAACCGCGCATTCGTGGCCATCGCCGAAGTGGCGACGCAAACAGACCACGCATCGCTGCTCTCCACGCCAAACGGCGCAATGTTCTGCTTGATCCTCGTTTCGGTCTGGCAGTACGCAGGCTACATGATGCTGATTTACGTGGCAGGCTTCATGAGCGTTGACCAGAGCCTGAAGGAAGCGGCCATGATCGATGGCTGCAACAAGGGCAAGGCCATGTGGCACGTGGTCATCCCGCTGATGCGCTCCTCCTTCGTGCAGTGCATCTTCCTGAGCACCACCCGTTGCTTTATGGTGTACGACCTGAACCTTTCGCTTACCAAGGGCGAACCGTTCAACCAGTCGGTGCTCGCAGCAATGCACGTCTACAACCAGGCATTCGTTTACAAGAACTATGGCACCGGTCAGGCGGAGGCGTTGGTCCTCTTCATCGTCTGCGCAGTGATCGGCATGCTGCAGGTGTACTTCGGCAAGAAGGGTGAGGTGGCAGCATAATGAAGGGTCAAACCAGCACTCGCACCAAGGTTCTGCATGCACTGATGATCGTCGTTCTGACGATTCTGCTGCTGCTGTTCATCGCACCGTTCATTCTGGTCGTGATCAACGTCTTCAAGACCAAGGCGGACATCAACACCGCTCCGCTGGCACTGATCGGCAAGCACGGGTTCACCCTGGAGAACTTCCCCAGGGCAATGGACAAGATGAACTTCGTCACCGTGTTCGGCAACTCCGCGGTCATCACCATCAGCGCAACCATACTGACCATCCTGTTCTCCGCGATGTGTGCATACGTGATCGTACGCAACCCCTCGTGGAAGTTCGGCGGCATGGTGTTCGCGCTCATGGTGGCCTCCATGGTCATTCCGTTCCAGGTGCTTATGGTTCCGCTCGTCTCCGTCTACGGCGGCCTGCTTGACGTGTTGAACAGCCGTATCACGCTGATCCTCATGCACACCGGCTTCTCGGTTTCCCTGGCGGTGTTCATGTTCCACGGCGCGATCAAGACGAACATTCCGAACGAGCTTGAGGAAGCCGCCAGCATTGACGGCTGCTCCAAGTGGCGCACCTTCTGGACGATCGTGTTCCCACTGCTCAAGCCGACCGTGGCCACCGTGGCCATCATCGACGCCATGGCGTTCTGGAACGACTACCTGCTGCCGTCCCTGGTCTTGGGTCGCCGCGATCTGTACACCATCCCGATCGCAACCCAGATCTTCTACGGCACATACTCCAACGACATCGGCTGATCATGGCGGCCCTGCTGCTGGCCATGCTGCCGATCCTCATCCTGTACCTGTTCCTGCAGCGCTACATCGTCGAAGGCGTGACCTCCGGCGCAGTCAAGGGCTGATCGAACGGTACGGAATCCGCAATCATAACTGAACAGACTCACACAACCGGTCCGGATGCGAAGCGATAATCGCATCCGGGCTTTTCTTATGCGATATCGATTCTTATGCGATATTGATATTGAGATTGCCATCGCATGTTTCTGCTGTCTGACAGGACGTATTGATATGGTTGATTTCGCCGAAAGAATCGCTCGAATGCACTGGTGCAGTGTGTCCGGGCGATTTTCATATGTGCTGAATATCGTGTGACATTTCGAAACGAGCAACGAAATAGAAGCAAGAACGAGAAGCGACGATACAAAACAGGAAAAACAGGAATAGAAATAAGAGATGACTGAAGACAATCAACATAATGCAGGTGAGCAGCAGACTCCAATGCAGCCGCAGCCGCTGCCGGGCCAGGTGTTCGTGCGCCCCGGTATCGATGACCGTCCCGATTACGAAAAAACGCTGACCGAAGAGACCAAAGCGGCCCTGAAGCGCTTGGCCGTACAGCAGAATCCGCGCGTGCCCGAGGCTTCCAACGAGCGTCCGGAAGTGCAGCAGACCCTCATCAACACGGAAGGCGGCTCCCCGCTGACCGCGTTTCGCCCATCTCGACGCCGCTGTGCCGAACCTCGAATCGTCGTTCCTTGACCTGCGCGATCCGATGACCGCGCCCGACGGCACCACGCCCACCAAACCGCAGGTGCATCGTCTCACCGCCGGCTTCGCGCTTGGTGCGCTGCTGTTCACCGCGCCGATGGCCGCGCTCAACTCTGTGCTCATTCCGCAGACCATCAGCCGTCTTTCCGGCACCGACCGCGTCACCGATCTGGCGCTGCTCAGCGTCGTCGGCACGTTGTTGACGTTCCTGATGAACGCGTGGATTTCCGTCGGATCCGACCATTCGTACTGCCCGCTGGGCCGCCGCACCCCGTGGATCATCGCCGGCACGGTACTGACCGCCACGTCGGTGGCGATTCTTTCCGCATGCGATTTCATGCCGTTGGTCATCGTGTTCTGGCTGTTTACGCTGATCGGACATGCGATGGTATCGATGCCGCTGGCGGCCGCTTTCGGTGAGCGCGTGCCTGACAAGTTCCGTGATCGTGCGGACGCGTGGCGTGGCGTTGGCCAAGCGTTCGGCCAGGTGTTGGGCATTATCGCGGCCGTTTCGATTACGTGGGCTGCCGACGATTCCGGTTGGGATGGCACCACGCGTTTCGCCATGATGGTGTTTGCGTTGTGCCTGGTGGTGGCTGGTGTGGCTACGTTGCTGGTGTTGCCGTTTGAGGGTTCCAGCAGCTATTTGCCTCGTGAGGGTGTGAAGAAGGGCGATTATTTTTCGCAGTATCGTCCGCCGAAGGGCGCTCCGAAGTTCTTCATTGCGTTTGCCGCGCGCATGTTTGCCATCGCAGCCACTTCCGGCATTGCGATTTACCAGTGGTATCTTGCGCAGGATGGTTTGGGCGATGTTTCGCAGGTCACCATGTTTGGTTTGTCCGGAGCGGCTGCGGTTATGTCGATGATGGCCGTTGCCGCGTTCGTCGGCTCGCTGTTGGCTGCGCTGCTGCTTGGCCGCATCGCCCGCGCTTTCAAAGATTCCCGTATTCCCGCGATTGCCGCCTGCTTGTTGTTTGTGGTTGCTGTGGTGCTTCCGTTGACGCCGATCGATAGTGCTATGGCGGTCGCGCTGTATGCGCTGTTTGCAGGTTTCGCGTATGTGGTGTATGACGCGTGAGCCAAGGGTTGAATCTTGCGACGTTGCCGGATATACGTTCCGTTGGTCGTTCGTTGGCTGCGTTCAGTTTGGCGAATACGTTCGGTTCGTTGATTGGCGCTGTCGTTTGCGCGATTGCGATTGCGGTGACTGGCGAGTATCTGCTGATTTTCGCTGTTGCCGCCGGTTGCATGGCTGTTGCGGGCGTGCTGACGTTGCTGCTGAAATGATTTGGATGACCTGAGATAATCCGAAAAACGAATATCAAATTCAAAATTGCGCGTCCACATAGTGAACCTTTAGTAGAAAGGGTCTGTGGACGCGCTTATCTTTACGGCTTAGTTCGAGCGGACAATCCGCAGAATACAAGACTTTGCGAAAGGAGGTTCGCCACGATGAACGGAATGGTTGCACGCGTACTGCTGTCCGCACGAATTATTATTCCGCTTTCGTTGGCGGACTGATTCGAGCAATGCAGCTTCAATCCCTCGCCAACGGAGGCAGGGTTTGAGGCGCGCAAAACATACACGTTGATGGCCCTGCATGCTGCGGGGTCTTTTTGTTGCCGCCCACAAGGCGTAAGGCAACGAAATGAAGACTGCACACAAGAGAATAGAAGAAAGACGTTATCGGCGCATGTTGGGAGCCGGCAACGCATGACAGACGTAACAGGAGTAATCCAATGAGTGCAGTCGAAGCAGCCGCTGGCAAAGCGCAGGCAATGGTGCGCGATTCGGTGAAAACCGTGATCGCCGCTTCCATGGTCGGCACCGCCATCGAGTTCTACGACTTCTACGCATACGGCACCGCCGCTGCGAACTATTTCCCGAAGGTGTTCTTCGGAGACACCACCAATCCGACCGTCGCGCTGCTGGCCAGCCTGCTGACCTTCGCCATCGCGTTCATCGCACGTCCGCTCGGATCCTTGGTGTTCGGCCATTTCGGCGACCGCATGGGCCGCAAGACCACGCTGGTGGTTTCGCTGTTGACCATGGGCATCGCCACGTTCCTGATCGGCTGCCTGCCGACTTACAGCCAGTGGGGCATTGTGCTGTCGCCGCGCTGTGCCTGTGCCGTTTCGTGCAGGGCATCGGTCTGGGCGGCGAATGGTCGGGTGCCGCTTTGGTGGCCACCGAGAACGCTCCGGAAGACAAGCGCGCGCTGTATGGCTCCTTCCCGGAATTGGGCGCTCCGATCGGTTTCTTCCTGTCGAACGGTACCTACTTCCTGTTGGAAACGTTCAACGATGACGATGCGATGCTGGCATGGGGCTGGCGTGTGCCGTTCCTGCTGTCCGCAGTGCTGGTGATCGTCGGCCTCGTCGTGCGCGTGCAGATGGAGGAGACCCCGATCTTCCGCATGGCCCAGGAGCAGAAGAAGGTCGTCAAGTCCCCGTTGACCGAAGTGTTCAAGAAGAGCTGGAAGGAAGTCATCCAAGCCACGTTCCTGGTGGCCGTCACCTACACGCTGTTCTACACGCTGGCAACCTGGTCCCTCGCTTGGGGCACCAAACCGTCGAGCAGGGCGGCGGAGACCTTGGTTTCACCAATCGTGAATACCTGCTCATGCTGATGCTTGCCATCTGCGTGTTCGCCGCGTTCATCGTCATTTCCTGCGTGAACGCCGATAAATTCGGCCGCAAGCGCGTGATCGTCATCTCGTCCTGCTGCCTCGTGGCATTCGCGCTGCTCTTCCCGTTCCTGCTTGATCCGTCGGTCGTCGGCCAGCGTAACTTCGCCGCCAACCTGCTGTTCCTATGCATCGGCTTCGCGTTGATGGGCACCGCATTCGGTCCGATCGGCGCGTTCCTGCCGGAGCTGTTCGACGCCAACGTGCGTTATTCCGGCTCCGGCATCGGCTACAACCTGGCCGCCATCGTCGGCGCGGCATTCGTGCCGACCATCGCCACTTGGCTGTCCCACCACTGGGGTGTGCACTCCGTCGGTCTGTACCTCGGCGTGATGGCCGTGTGCTGCCTTGTTGCGGTGCTGAGCTGCAAGGAGACTAAGGATGTTGATTTCACCAAGTGATCAATCGCCAAGTGCCGTTTGACCGGCTATTCAGCGACGTGTCAAGATGACATCGACGGAAGCCTTACTAAAACGTTTGACGCGAATATAACCACTATGTGAACGTCAGCAACCAATATAAAGAAAGCGGGACTAAAACAGTTCCGCAGGAGAGGCGGGGTGGTTCCTCGGACACAATCCGGGGGAGTAATCTCCTAGGAACCATCGCCCGCTGTGAACAACCGAAACAAGAATTAAATATCGCGAGTTTGTTCGGGAATGCAAGTCCCGAATCGCTATAAAAAGAAAAATAAAGGAGCGCCTATTATGGCAGCAACTATCTGGTACGAGAAGGATGCCGATCCGTCCGTGTTCGATGGCAAGAAGGTGGCCATCCTCGGTTACGGTTCCCAGGGTCACGCCCACGCGCTGAACCTGCGCGATTCCGGTGTGGATGTCGTCGTCGGCCTGCGTCCTACCTCTAAGTCCGTGGAATACGCCAAGGAGCAGGGCCTCGAGGTCAAGCCTGTTGCCGAGGCCGTTGCCGAAGCCGACGTTGTGATGATCCTGCTGCCTGACCAGTACCAGGCCGCCGTGTACAAGAAGGACGTTGAGCCGAACCTGAAGCCGGGCGCTGCTCTGGCTTTCGCTCACGGCTTCAACATCCACTACGCTACATCAAGCCGTCCGAGGATCATCCGGTGTTCATGGTCGCCCCGAAGGGCCCGGGCCACATCGTTCGTCGTGAGTACGCCGCCGGCCGTGGCGTTCCGGTCGTTGTGGCTGTGGAGCAGGATCCGGATGGCAAGACCTGGCCGCTGTGCCTGGCTTACGCCAAGGCTCTGGGCGCTCTGCGCGCAGGCGCCATCAAGACCACCTTCACCGAGGAGACCGAAACCGATCTGTTCGGTGAGCAGGACGTGCTCATGGGTGGCATCAACCACCTGTGCGATATGGGCTTCGATGTGCTGACCGAGGCTGGCTACCAGCCGGAGATCGCCTACTTCGAGGTGTTCCACGAGCTGAAGATGCTGGTGGATCTGGCCAACGAGGGTGGTCTGAACAAGCTCGCTGGAGCTGCTCCGACACCGCTCAGTACGGCGATTACACCTCCACCGTCATCACTGAAGAGACCAAGAAGCGCATGCAGTACCAGCTCAAGCGCATTCAGGACGGCTCCTTCGCCAAGGAGTTCATGGATGATCAGGCCGCGGGCGCTCCGAAGTTCAAGGAGCTGCAGGAAGAGTACAGCCACCCGCACCTGGAGACCGTTGGTCCGAAGCTGCGCGCCATGTTCTCTTGGAACAACCAGACGGACGCCGATGCCGATATGGCCGAGTCCTTCAACGGCAAGATCGCTCGTACCCAGGTTCAGTGATTTCGCTGTAGCGGCTGCATGTTAAGGCCGATGAATAACGTAGTAGCGCAATACACGCGAAACGTGTTGGAAGCCACCGTCTCACCGCGGTGGCTTCTTTTTTGTTGCTGTGTTGTTTTATGACTGGGATATTTCGTATGCGGGATCGCAGTACTGATTGTCGGGGGAGCCGCACGGCTAGGCGGTGGCCCACTTTGTGGACTCAATGCTTATTTAGGAAGGGACGGGAGTAGGATAGACCCCAGTTTGCAGGACAAAATCCATGCACAAAAACACGCGAATTCATCTGCGAATGGTAGAAACCCGAGCGCCGGGAGGCGTTCACCCCACTACATAAAAAGGAGTGCCAAGTACAATGGCTGCACAAATCTGGTACGAGAACGACGGCGATCTCTCGGTCCTCGAAGGTAAGAAGGTTGCCATCATCGGTTACGGTTCCCAGGGTCATGCTCACGCTCTGAACCTGCGCGATTCCGGTGTGGACGTCGTCGTTGGCCTGCGTCCGACCTCCAAGTCCGTCGAGCACGCCAAGGAGCAGGGTCTGGAAGTCAAGTCCGTTCCGGAAGCTGCTGCTGAGGCCGATATCATCATGATTCTGGCTCCGGATCAGTACCAGCGCACCATCTGGCCAATGACATCGAGCCGAACATCAAGCCGGGCGCAGCTGTTGCTTTCGCTCACGGCTTCAACATCCACTACGCTACATCAAGCCGTCCGAGGACCACCCGATCTTCATGGTCGCCCCGAAGGGCCCGGGCCACATCGTGCGTCGTGAGTACGCCAACGGCCGTGGCGTTCCGGTCGTCGTGGCCGTGGAGCAGGATCCGCGCGGCGACGCTTGGGACATCACCCTGGCTTACGCCAAGGCTCTGGGCGCTCTGCGTGCAGGCGCCATCAAGACCACCTTCACCGAGGAGACCGAAACCGATCTGTTCGGCGAGCAGAATGTGCTCATGGGCGGCGTGAACAAGCTTGTTGAAATGGGCTTCGAGGTCCTCACCGACGCCGGCTACCAGCCTGAAATCGCCTACTTCGAGGTCTGCCACGAGTTGAAGATGCTCGTCGACCTCATGAACGAGGGCGGTCTGAACAAGGCTCGCTGGTCCTGCTCCGACACCGCCCAGTACGGCGACTACACCAACACCTGCATCGACGAGCACGTGCGTGAGCGCATGCAGTACCACCTGCAGCGCATCCAGGACGGCTCCTTCGCCAAGGAGTTCATCGAGGACCAGGACGCTGGCGCTCCGAAGTTCAAGGCTCTGCAGGAAGAGTACGGCAACGTCCGCATCGAGACCGTCGGTCCGAAGCTGCGCGCCATGTTCTCCTGGAACAACGGCAAGGATGACGACGCTGATATGGCCACCTTCACCGGCAAGATCGCCCGTGGCTGATGTGCTCATTCGGCTAATCGCTGAGTCTTTTACAAGACCGCTGCCCTTACGGGTGGCGGTCTTTTTGTATGTTCTGTCGCATATTGTTCTAGGATAGATATGTACGGTTTCTTACGGTTTTTCTATAGGAAGAGATGTCATGGTCACTGCGACTGGTCCCGCACCTGGTTCTGAAATGACAACGTCGGCTGAACCTACCGAAGACCGTAGCACGTCAGGAGTTCTGCACGTCGCCGCGATTTTCGCCTCGCATATGGTGTTGCAGCGTAACAAGCCCATCGCCGTGTTCGGCGCGCTTGATGCCGATTGCGCCGGACTTGAGGTTTCCGCGGAATCCGCGATTTCGATGGTTCCGTGATCGTGCAGGCGCATGCGTACGCCTCCAAAGAGATCAAGAACGGTTTTTCACCGTGGCGCGTCATGCTGCCGGCACAGCCCGAAGGTGGCCCTTACACGTTGCGCGTCACCGCAGGCAACGATTTCATCGAATATTATGACGTGCTTATCGGCGAAGTATGGCTGGCCGGCGGTCAAAGCAATATGGAACTTGAATTGCGCAACAGTGAAGACGCCGAGGAAGCCCTCGATAACTGTGCCGATCCGTTACTGCGCTTCTACAATGTGCCGAAAACCGGTGTGATCAATCGCAACGCCGAACATGCGGCAAGCTGGCAGGAATCATCGCCTGAAAATAGTGGCGTAATGAGTGCGGTAGCGTACTATTTTGCGCGAAAACTGCGTGATGAACTTGATTCCGACCTTCCGATCGGCATTATCGACTGTTATATCGGGGGTACGTCGATCAGTTGCTGGACGAGCGAAGATGCACTGAATTCCAGCGAATCCGGGCGCGGCTATCTTGCGCGCTATGAGCAGGCGATCGCCGGTAAACGCAGGAACAGTTCGATTTGGAGTATGGCGAATGGCAGTCGCGTTCTGATACGTGGAATGCGTCGATCGCAGCCGCCCGCGAAGACGATCCTGATGTGACGTGGGATACGCTGACCCAACAGTATGGCGAATGCCCGTGGCCGCCGCCGATGACGCCGACCTCGCAGTGGCGTCCGTCAGGCGCGTTCCATGCCATGCTGGAGCGCATTGTGCCTTACTCCTTGGCGGGATTCCTATGGTATCAGGCGAGGAAGACGAGCCGTATTGCGGATCCTACCGTGAGTTGCTGGGCATGATGATTGGTGAATGGCGTGCGCTGTGGAGCGAAAGCCTGCCGTTCCTGATCGTGCAATTGCCGCAGTGGATTGACAAGAAGGTCGACGAGGCGACGGCGATCCGATGCTGTGGCCGGTGTTGCGCGAGGCCCAGTGGGATGCCGCGCAGTCCATCGACAATGTGTTCGCCATCTGCACTATGGATTGCGGCGAATACAACAACATTCATCCGGTTGATAAACGTACACCGGGCGAGCGTCTAGGCAATTGTGCGCTTCGCCAAGTGTATGGTATGAGCCGTATTCCGGTGTATGGGCCGACTGTGCTGGGTTTCCGCTGCGACGAAGGCGGCCGCGTACGCCTGTTCTTCCGGTACGCGCACGGCCTGCATTTCAGCGGTACTACGCCCGACAGTTTTGGTGACGAGTTCGCCAAGAGCCTGCCTTCGCTGGTTCGTCTGCCGGAACGTTCCGGTTTCGAGCTTGCCGGTGCCGATGGTGTGTTCCATCCGGCCTACGCCGCGATTTTCGTGGATTGCGATATTGACGATCTGGTCAACGCAAAGGTCAACGTGGTCGATTACAACGCCACGGAATTCGGTATTCCGATCAACAGCCGCAGTATCGGCACGATTACGTTGCCACGCCGGAAGTGCCAGCGCCGGTGATGATGCGCTACGCATGGCGTAGCTGGGGTCCGGCACCGTTGTTTAATGACAATAATCTGCCTGCTCACCCATTCAAGCTGGACCTGACCGATCACACCGACTCTGATCACGCTGAATAATCACGTTAGATAGTTGCGTTGAACGGCTGCGTCACATGATTGTCGATAGTTGACGATGAATAGCGTGCGATTGCTGTGCTTATAGTGTGCTGCAATCGCACGCTTTATATTGCGATTGAAGTCCTGCTGATCGCACGTCAGTCAAATACGAATCAAATACCAGTCAAATAAAAAATCGTTGAAAAATCAACGTTTCTGCGATTTATGCCACCAAAATCGCAGAAACGAATCAAATAAAATGCGCTGCACTGCGAGCGCATAGGCTATTGCCAGAGGTCCGGGCCGAATGATTCCAGGTATGCGGTCAGTTCGGCGGCCATCTGTTCGTCTTCCGGAACGCGCGGATGGCCATCCGTGCCGCAACCATTGCGTGAATACAAGAAATGTTTTACGTGAAACTCGCCCTCAGTGCCGCGGCCGTTGCCGTGGAAGATGGCGTGGAACTTACCGCCACAGCCAAGAGCTACGTGCGCGACCTGTTCTGCATGGCAGATAAGGTCGACGCGAAGGCTTCGGTGGCCGAGGGCATGGTCTCGCTGCTTCCGGGCGAAAGCGTCGTGCTGCATATCGCCACTGCCGATGCCGCAGCGCTTGCCGCTCCGGGTGCGTTCGCAGCCGCCAACGTGCCGCGTTCCGCCAACGATCCGAAGCGCGAATGGTGAGCTTCCGCGAGTACGCCGTCTACTGAAGCGGTAGAAGAGTGGATAGAGGACTACTGAAATTTCAGTTGACGTGTTCGGTTGAGTAAAAACATAAGTTGAAGCGCCGCCAACCTTAAGAAACGAAAGTGTTGTGAACGCTGACTTTTCAAGAGGTTGGTCGGCGCTTTTACTGTACGATGTAGATGAACCGTTTAAGTTGCGATTTAAGTTAAGAAGAAGGACACGGACATGCCTATTCAAAAAAGCAAGGTGACGATTTTTGACGTTGCCAAGCTTCGGGAGTCTCTAGTAGCGCCGTTTCGTATGCGCTCAACGGCAAGTCTGGTGTTTCCGATGTGACTCGAGACAAAGTGTTGAAGGTCGCACACGAACTGGGATGGAAGCCGAATGGCGCGGCACAGGCGCTGGCCAAGGCGAAGACGCAGCGCGTGGGTCTAGTGCTGGGTTACGACCCGAAGCTGCTTTCCGTCGAATCCTACATGATGGAACTTATTTCCGGTCTTGGCGCCGAGCTGGAAAAATACGATTATTCTCTGCTGGTACGCATGGCCGTGGGTGAGGACGCGAAGCTTTCGATCATCGATGATTGGATTGCTACTGGCAACGTCGACGCATGCTGCTCGTCAATGTCGAGCTTGGAGACCTTGCGTTGCCTTGCTTGAGGAGCATGAGGAGATGCCGGTGCTTGCCATTGCCGATGCCTCCGTGGTCGGCAATCTGCCGAGTCTGTCAAGCGCCGACGCCGATGCCGTGCGCCGAGCGGTGCGATACCTGTATGATCTCGGGCATCGTCAGATCGCCCGCGTCGGCGGTCCCGAATCGCTTGCGCACTCGTATATTCGCGATTCCGCCTTTGCGGACGTCGCTTCCGAGCTGGGCATGCGTTATCGTTGCCTGCACACCGACTACACGCCGGAAACCGGTCGCGAGGTCACGAAGCGCCTGCTGGCGTTCTCTGAGCATCCGACGGCGATCATCTACGACAATGATGTGATGGCGTTGGCTGGCCTTGGCGTGGCAGCTTCGCAAGGCATCAAAGTACCGGAGGAAATCTCCATCATGTCGTGGGATGATTCCCTCATGTGCACCGCGGCGTATCCGAACCTGACCGCCATGGGCCGTGACGTGGTCGATACCGGTAAGCAGGCCGCCGGATTGCTGCTCAAGCTGATCGGCGGCGAGCGTGTGGGGCATCTGATGGAAGGGCCGTACGAATTGCGTGCCCGCGCTTCGACCGGTCCCGCTCCGGCAGCGGAATAAGATGCGATGATGAGTTAATGCGATGATGAATTAAAAAATTGCGATTGCGCATTTGCTGCGCCCCGACAAGGGCAGGATGAAAGCGAGCAGCGAGCCGATCGCGGCGATCGCCGCAAGGGTTACGCCATACAGGATTGCGACGGTGTTGCCGGACTGCTTCGACAGGTACCACAGGTCGAACGGCGCGAGTCCCCAGAACAGCCCGGGAATCGCGGATTGGAAATCAAAATCTGAAATCTGAAATCGTAATCTGAAATCAAAAAGCGCCCGTGCCCCTCGCTTGAGGCATGGGCGCATTGTTGCCTTACGACTTCAGGCGCGCTTCTGTGTGATCTGATAGGCGGCGAACAGCACGACCAGCCAAATCACGCCGGCGACCACTGCGATGCGATAGCTTGCGGAGAAGCACATCAGCACCACGACCAGCAGCATGAACGCGATCACCACATACGGCGTCACCTTGGCGAACGGCAGCTTGAACGCAAGTTTGTCAAGTGCTTCCTGGCCCTTCAATCCCTTTAAATCATTCGGACCGTCGCCGGCGGCGACAACGCGACGGAACTTAATTTCCGTAATCATGATCATGATCCAATTAATCGCAGCGGCAATCGTGGCAATCGACATCAAATAATTGAACGCGAAATCAGGCCACACGAACACCACCACCACGGCGATCGCAATGATGATGGCCGACGTGATCACACCCCCGACCGGAACGCCGCGCTTGTTCAGGCGGCCCAGATACGCGGGCGCATTGCCCTGCTTCGCCAACGAATACAGCATGCGCGAGTTCGCGTACAGGCCGGAGTTGTACACGCTCATCACGGCGGTCAAGCACACGAAATTCAGAATGCCGGCGGCCGCATGCACGCCCACCGAGTCGAAAATCTGCACGAACGGGCTGGAATTGCCGTCGATCGTGCTCCACGGCACCACGGCCATAATCACGCCGAGCGCGCAGATGTAGAACACGAGAATACGCCAGATAATGCCGTTCGTGGCCTTCGGGATGGTGGTGCGCGGATTTTCGGTTTCGCCCGCGGTGATGCCGATGAGCTCGGTACCGCCGAAGCTGAACATCACCACGACCAGCGCCATCAGCAGGCCGGTCCACGTGCCGTCCGCATTGCGAGACATCAGGCCATGCGGCAGGAATCCGCCGTCAACGGTAAACCAGTTGGCGAACGACGCGCGAATGCCCGAAGCGGTCGGCACATTCGCGATGATCACATACAAACCGCCGAAAATCATGCAAGCACGGCCACGATCTTGATGATGGCGAACCAGAATTCAAATTCGCCGAACTTGTTCACGCCCATAAGATTCAGCGCCGCGATGGCCACCAGGAACACCGCCGCCGACACCCACTTCGGAATGTTCGGGAACCAGTAATTCACGAACGAGCCAACCACGGCCAACTCCACCATGGCCACGAGCACGTAGTTGAACCAGTAATTCCAGCCGGAAATAAAGCCGGCTCGCTTCGACCAGTACTGCGTGGCGTAATAGCTGAACGCGCCCGCCTTCGGATCCTCGACCGCCATTTCGGACAGGCGCGCACGATCAGGAAAATCGCCAGACCGCCGATCAGATAGGCGAGCAGAATGGCCGGGCCCGCCAGCTGAATCGACTCGCTGGAACCATAGAACAGGCCGGTGCCGATCGCGCCGCCCAATGCGATCAATTGAATATGACGATTCTTCAAAGACTTGCGCAGCGTCGGCGGAACCGGCACATCGTCGGTTTCGCGCGGTTTCTTCGCAACGGTTGCGTCGCTCATGAATGCTTCCTCTTCTTGGGTGCCTCGGCAATATTCGGCAAATTCGGCAAAAGTTTGCGATCTTGGCGATGTTGCGTTCGGCAGTAGTGGTAGGTGACGCGCCTATGGTTTTTGGTATGGCGCGTCTTCCCCGATTGTAGCTGTAGCGCGTGGATTCGGTTTCATAGTGTTCAATAGTTCGATAGTTCAATAAAATGAAGGTTTTGGGAGCAATGGTTGGTGCTGCTTGAGCGCTACGGGCTGGAGGTCGTCATGGCATTCATCAAAGACATGGTGCGTATGTGGTTGCATGCGTGGAAGCGATTCATCTCCATCGCACTGATCTCGTTGCTGGGCGTCGCCGTGCTTACGGGCATTTACGCGGGTTGCCGAGACGCTTTTCTTGCGACGGATCGTTTTTTCGACACCCAAGGATTGCACGACATTCAGGTGTTGTCGACGGCCGGATTGACCGATGACGATATTGCCGCGCTCCGTAAGATTTCCGGTGTCGCGAAAGTGCAGGGCGAACGTTCGCAAACCGTGACCGTCGATCTGAACGGCAAAAAAACCGTGACCATGCAGGAGATCGGCACGAACGGCATTGACCAGCCGTATTTGCAAAGCGGACGCATGCCGGAGAAGTCCGGTGAGATCGCGGTGACGCGCAAATTCATCAAGGATTCCGGATATAAAAAGGGCGACCATATTACGGTGACACCGCAGGATTCGGCGTCTTCTTCTGTGTCCGATTCTGCAGAATCGGACAATCAAACGGGCGAAAACGGGTCCCAGATGTCCGATTCTGCAGAATCGGACACGCAGGATGGCAAAAGTGCCGCACGGGTGACCGATTCTGGTGAATCGGACAATCAGGCACCGAGCTTCCCCACCGAACTGACTATTGTGGCGTGGTGCTTGACCCGCAGGATCTCACCAATCCAGACGCTATTCGGGTACGAACGCGTTCCGTTCCTCCGCCACCAGCGACTACACGTTCTTTGCGCCGTCCGACGGTGTGACCGGCAGCATGTACACGGCCGTCACCATTCTCGTGAAAGGCGCCGCCGACAAGGACTCGTTCAGTGACGTGTACGACGACACCGTCAGCGAAGTAGCTGACCGCATCGACGGCACGGTGCGAACCAATCGCCAGAAAGCGCGTCATCAGGAACTACTCGACGCTGGAACCAAACAAATCGACGAGGCGAAAGCGCAAACCGACAAACAGTTCGCCGCAGCGCAACAGCAGATCGACAGCAATCGCAGCCAGCTCAACCAGCAAATCGACCAAATCGTCAATATGCAGGCGGGCGCGGCTGCAGGATCCCTCGACGAAACAACCCGTGAAACACTACGTGAAACGGTAATTGCCGCAAGCCCGCAATTAGCGGAAGCCAAAGCGCAACTCGACCAGGCGCAATCGAAATTGGACCAGCAGAAAAAAGACACCGAACGGACACTGCAATCCAAGCAAAACGAGCTGGAAGACAGCATTCCGCAAGTGCGTTGGTATGTGCAGGACCGGTCGCAAATCGGCGGATTCAGCTCGCTGAAATCTGATCTGGAATCCATCCAATCGCTGGGCAACGCATTCCCGATCGTGTTCTTGCTCGTGGCGGTGATGATGAGTCTGACCGCCATGGCGCGCATGGTCGAAGAGGATCGCGGGCTGATCGGCACATACACAGGGCTCGGCTACGGGCGTCTTGCGGTCGCCTCACGATACCTGTTGTTCGCGCTGTTCGCCTGCCTGATCGGCGGTGGACTCGGCCTGATCGCAGGCTTCCTTGGCATTCCGGCGTTCCTGCTCGTCGTATTGCGAGGCTTGTATGTGATGCCGGACGTACGCTTGGCATACGACTGGCTGTACGGAACGGCCGGAGTCGCGCTGTTCGTGGTCGGCGTGCTTGCCGCAACCGTGTATGCGTGCGCGCAGGAAATGCGACAGAAGCCGGCCAGTCTCATGCGTCCGAAAGCGCCGCGTGCAGGATCGCGCATTCTACTGGAGCGTATCAAGCCGTTGTGGAATCGCATGAGCTTCCTCGGCAAAGTCACGGCGCGCAACATTTTCCGTTTCAAATCGCGTCTGATCATGACGGTCGGCGGCGTGGCCGGCTGCACCGCGCTGATTGTGTGCGGACTTGCGATCAACGACACCGTTGCCGCATTGGGCGCGAAACAGTATCAGGACGTGTATCAGTACGATTTGATGGTGGTCGCGAACGATGATGACGCTGATGCGATGCGGCAGAAAGTCGCTTCGGATGGTCGCGTCACGTCGAGCATGGACGTGCGCGTTGAATCGGGTGATCTGACCGGCGATTCGGGGAGCGAAAGCATTCAGCTGGTTGCCGTGCCCGACAGTGAACGCAGCGAGTTCGGCAAGATGGTCACGTTGCAGCCGGTGCGCTCCAGTTGGGTGGATAGTGCGGCCGATACGGTAAGTCTGGGCGATGACGGCGTGATCGTATCGCAGTCCGCGGCAAGCGCGATGGGCGTCAAAGCGGGCGGTATGGTAACGCTGACCAACGGTGACGATATGCAGGCCGAAGCGCATGTCAGCGAGGTGATCCGCAGTGTGATCGGATCGGACGTGTATGTGAGCGAAACCTATTATCGCCAGCTGTTCGATACTGCTGCATCCGGCACGTCTTCCGCATCTTCCGCGTCGATTCTGGAGAATCGGACAATCAAAACGGCGAATCCGGTACCTCGAATGGCGCATCGTCAAACGGCCAACAATTGGTGTGGAACGCATGTATGCGAAGCTCAAAGGTTCAGGCGAATCCCAGGCCGCCTATGCGGAAAAGCTGGAAGACGACGATGCGGTCATGAAAGCCGTGAGCTGCGCGCACATGGCGGAAAGCTTCAAATTCGATCTGATGGGTGCGGTGGTCGCGCTGATCGTGGCGCTCGCGGGCGGGCTCGCGCTCGTGGTGTTGTTCACGCTCGCCAACACCAACGTGTCAGAACGTGAACGCGAGATGGCCACGCTCAAGGTGCTCGGATTCTTCGACAAAGAGGTTCACCACTATGTGAACCGTGAAATGATGGTGCTCACCATGATGGGCGTGGTGCTGGGCTTGCCTCTCGGCCGTTTCGTCGGCGGATTGCTGACGGCTGCGTTGAATATGCCCGCACTGTATTTCGAAGTGGAATGCACGCCGTTGAGTTATGTGATTGCGGCCGGCGCGACCATGGCTTTCGCGCTGCTCGTGCAGTTGTTCGTGAATCCGGTGTTGGATCGTATCGACCCGATTAGTTCGCTCAAATCCGTCGAATAGGCGCATGTCTGAATGTCCGATTCTCCAGAATCGGACAACTAGAGTGCCGGAAAGGCTCGGATTCGCGTTTCAGTTCTTCGGATAACGGTAGTTGTGTGGCAGTTGCGTGGTGAGCTGCGGGTCCAGGCCGAGTTCCTTCAACTGCCGGTCGATTTCGCGGCGCGCACGTTTCACAAGTTCGGCTCGATATTCATCGCCAAGTCCGGCATTGCTATGTGCCGCATCGCCATGTCCCATCGTTCCCATCTTCTCCAGTGCGTCCAATGTTTCCGCCATACGCTTGAGCCGGTCCTGATGGTGCAGCAGCGCACGCACCTGCGCATGTTCGTGCACGATCGTCCGCCAATCGGATGGTGTGTGTGCAATCTCCCGAACCGCGGTGACCGGATGTACGTCGGCCACCTGATATGTGATCGAGCCAAGCAGCGGCATTAGGAACACCGTAATCGCGCCGGCTGCGACCAGTGTTGACGCGGTGTCGCCTTGCATGGTGCCGACCTTCACCGCCAGTGACGTGACGGCGACGATGATCGGCAGCGCGGTCGTGCAATACAGCGCTACGGTGACGCGATGATGCGATGACAGCGGATTCTCGCGTTTGTCGAGCGATAGCGCAACATATACGGGCACCGCGCGAATCAGCATGAGCATTACGATGAACGCGACGAGCAGCGCGGGTCGGCCTGCCACGGCGCGCACGTTGATCGCGGCTCCTGACACCACGAAAAACACAGGAATAAGGAATCCGTAGCCGACGCCTTCCAGCTTCATTTCCAGCGACTTGCTGCCGTCGGGGATGATGTAACGCAGGATGAAGCCTGCGGCGAACGCGCCGAGCACCGCGTCAAGTTCGAACAGTGCAGAAATGGTGACAAGGAAGATGAGCAGGAATGTGGTCAGTCGCATGAGCGTTTGCGATGACGTGTTCGCGTTTTCCGTAAGGAAACGGTACAGGCGATGGCCGGTTTTCAGTGCTTTCGTGGGTAGCATTGCGCACAGTAGACAGATGGTAAGGAACGCGCCGAGCACGAGCATGGTCTGCCAGCCGGTTCGGTGGATAGCAGGATGGCCATGGCAAGGATTGGGCCGAGTTCGCCCCACGTTCCGTACGAGATGATGGCGTCGCCGATGGGGGTGCCTTCGAGGTTGCGTTCCTTGAGAATCGGCATGAGTGTGCCGAGAGCGGTGGTGGTAAGTGCTATTACCGTGCGATGCCGTTGATGCCTTGCTTTGCGAAGAATGGAAGCAGGGTCACGACGAGTCCGGCGAGCCCCAAGGTGATGATCCATGTGACAAGGCCGACTTTGCCTTGATGTCCGGCGAGTCGTTTCGGGTCGATTTCATAGCCGGCGAGCAGGAATAGGAACGCCATGCCGAGCTCGCTCAAGAGTTTCACGGCGTCGTTCACCTCGATTACGCCCAGTCCGTACGGACCGAGTGCGGCTCCGGTGACGAGCAGCAGCACAGTTTGTGGAATGAACCTTCCTGGAGTCAGCTGCGTCACAATCGGGCTGACGGCCGCCACCGCATGATGATAGTCAATGAAACGAGCTCTTGCGTCATGTTTCTAGCCTAGTGAGTCTGCATGACGGTGTTCAAGGACGTGATGCCCCATGATGAGCCAAAGGGCACTCTGGGGCAAGGTTAAGTTTTTGTAAATTTTATGGGGGGGGGGGTAATTCTATGAGCGTTACTATCTGTGCAAAATGGCGGAACTGTTTTGTTTTGAAGATGGGACTTCCTTCTTTTCATTGGGGGAAGGGTGGGCTTTATTCGAGGGTTTTAACGAGGGTGCCAATGGGAAAGCTCCGATACGATTCTGAACCAAGCTGTTTAGGCAATATAGGGGGAGGGAAGAATGGTTGATGGAAAATTCACCGCAAAGGAGCGCGCGTATTTGGCCAGCCTTCCCGCAGTGGAAAGCGTGAGCGCGTCGCATATCCGGTATGCCGACAGTTTCCGCATCGAAGTCATGTGCAGATACAATGCGGGCGAATCGCCGGCCGCCATCTTCCGCGAGGCGGGTCTCGACCCGAAACTCATCGGATACAAACGCATTGAGCGGTGCATTGCACGCTGGAAAAAGCAGGAGGAACGAGACCGCCGCAACAGCAAGCGGGTGGACCGCGACGACCTGCGCGTCATTCGGCATCATGATCTTATGCGCGATGATGCGCAATCGTCGGCAACGGAATCGCAGGATGCGCTTTCGAAGCTCGCCCAAGCGCAACTCATCATCAACCAATGCGACGAATTGATCGCGAAACAGGCGTTGCGCATCGACGAACTGGAACGTGTGCTGCGAAAGCTTGTCGGGTGACGGCACGGTTGCGTGAGATGGAGGAAACGGCGGAATGGCATGACGGTCGTTGGCCGTCACCCGAAGAGGCTCCGATGGGTGGTCGACTTTCGTTGGAAAGTCGCTTTCCGTCGTTCGAAGAGGCGATTGACGTTGCCGACGAAATGCGTCAACGACGTCACACTCGCGGCAAAACGCTGGCGATGCGTGCGATTGCGGCGCTGTTGATTGTCGCTGCGATCTGTATTGGCGGTTTTCCGGCGATGTTGCAGTATCGGTCGGCGCGTGATCTGTCGGGAACGTCGGTAAGATCCGCGCAGACGGTTGCGGGCTGGCCGTATCCGCAGGCGGATGACGCGTTCGCCGCGGCCCAGGACTATAACAAGCGGCTTGCGCAGTCCGGACAGCCGATTTTAGGTGAGGCGAAGGATCCGTTCGCTGATGTGCGTGGAGGATCGCGTGCCAGTGTGTCCGATTCTGGTGAATCGGACAATGAAGCGGGTGAAAGTGGACCACAGTTGTCCGATTCTGGTGAATCGGACAATCAGAGTGGTGCGGGTACAGGCGCGGACGCCGGTTCCGCGGACGCTGGTTCCGCAAGCGCCAGTTCGGCGGACGCGGAGTACCGGAGTCTGTTGGATTCCGGCGGTGGCGTGATGGGTACGATTCGCATTCCGAAAATTTCCGTGAGACTGCCGATCTACCATGGTACTTCCGAATCGGCGCTTGCTTCGGGCGCGGGCCACCTGTACGGCAGCAGTTTGCCGGTCGGCGGCAAGAGCACGCATGCGGTGCTCACCGGGCATCGTGGACTGGTCGAGGCGGCCATGTTCACGCGGCTTGATGAAATGCGTGTCGGCGACTACTTCTACATCGAAGTGATGGGTCGAACGTCGGCTATCAGGTGGACCGTATCACGGTGATCGAGCCGAACGACACGTCGCAGCTGAAAATCGTGCCTGGTGAGGATCGCGTGACCCTGATGACCTGCACGCCATATGGCGTCAACACGCACCGTCTGCTGGTTTCGGCCACACGTTCCGCCATTCCAGATGAGATTCCCGCCGAAAACGACGCGGTGAAGGATGCCCGCGCGATTGGTGCGATCACAGGTATTGCGACTCTCGTAGTGGGCGTGTTGTTGGTTTGGTTGCGACGCAAGCCGTGGCATATTCGCAGGCATGCTGCTTGGTGGCCGAAGCGTGGCTGATTCGGTTACATTTGCGTGAATAATCGCGCTTTTCGCACGTTTTTCCTTTTGTGATGTCGGGTGATTGCGCCGTAGGAAATGTGTTGCAGGGATTTTGTTGTTGCGCTGTTGCCAAACCCCGACTTTCCCGCACGTAGGGTGTGCGCGCGATTGTTTGATTTCCTTTAGTTTTCAGGGTTGAAGCAGTGTCGGATTGCTCCAGGCGAGTCAGTGGCGCGATTCGATGAGAGACGTGAATTAAGGGGATGCATATGAGACATGCGCACAACGAGGCAAAGCCGAGGGGAAGCTTTGTTCAACGCATGGTTGCGGCGCTCGCTGCGATTGCCATGCTTGGCGGCTTGGGTTACGTCACCACGTCTTCCGCCATTGCGGAAGACGACCAGAATCCTTCCGGTGACACTTCCACCTTGCAGCCTGCGAATAGTAAAAGCATTGCCAAAATCGAAGGTGGAGACGGTGATCAGTATGCGTTGCATTTGACTGCGTCCGGCGATAGTTCGTCGTCCACGGTTACGACCGCGGTGCCTGCCGATATTGTGCTGGTGCTTGACAAGTCCGGCAGTATGAAAAACAGCAACCGTGACACGAATGCGAAAAACGCTGCCACGGCCTTGGCGAGTAAGCTTCTGACGGCCGCGAATGCCGCTCTTCCGGCTGAGCAGCAAGTACAGATGGCGGTGGTGACGTTCAGCGACAGGGCGCGAACAACTTCGCAGTTCACGACTTCCCCTGGCGCTATCGGCACGGCCGTCAGTGCGTGGCCAAATGGCGGAACCAACTGGGAAGACGCCTGAAAACAGCGAACGATCTGTCGTCGGGACGTTCCGGTGTGCAGAAGCATATCGTCTTCCTGTCTGATGGCAATCCGACCTTCAGAATCACATCCTATTCCGGATGCTTCAAGTGGAGTGGGTTCGGTCAGGGATGGGAAAGCCATCCTGAATACGGGACACAGGCGGAGTGCGAGGCTAACAATAAGTGTTGGACCAGTCCTACCAGTGGAAAACCGACCCGGACGGCTCGGACGGAAACATCCACGGCGAGGGCGATGACGATAGCTACGGCTACAACTATGCGGCCGCTCTGTCGGAAGCCAACGAACGCGGGAACGCAGCCCTGTATGTGGTGAAGGTTTCGGCCGACGCCAATAAGATGAGCGACCTAGCCAAAGAAGCGAACGCCGTCACCGGCAAGGAATATGACGGAACGTCCGCGGAAAATCTGACGAAGGCATTCGAACAGATCTACAACACCATCACCACAACCGCGAAAATCAGAGCGTATTCCATCACCGACACCCTGTCTCAATGGGTCGATCCGGTCGATTTCGCCGATGTGGCAAACGGCACCGATATCACGCGATATGTGACGGTAACCAACAATGGCACAACCGTAAGTGGATATACGGCCGTCTACAACGTCGACGACAACGGCAATCGCACGATTACCGTGACATTCAACAATGGGAACGGCATGATCGTCGACAAAAACGAAACCATCGACGTTTCCTTCAAGGTAAAACCAAGCGACGCCGCATATGCGGATTACGCAAGCAAGCAGCAATACCCGGACACGGGAGAAGCCAATACCGGCAATGAATCCGCAGGAAAGCAAGGATACTTCTCCAATGCCGGAGCGCATCTGAACTACTGCGTGGTCACGTCCGTTAACGACCAGGAATCGGAATGCACCCAACAGACGCTCGACTATGCCAAACCGGTCGTGCAAGTCAGACTTGGCCAAATCACCATCAACAAGGTGTGGTCCGACGGTGCGAGCAAGCATGCGAGCGACGCGGTGACGGTCCAATTGCAGCGCACGAAGACCGGGGAAGCGGCCGCACAGGCTGAAAAAGTAGGCGATCCAATCACGTTGAACGCGTCGAATAATTGGACGGCCACGATCGGCAGATTGCAGCCCGGATACACCTACAGCGTGGCTGAAACGTCGGAAGACAGCCGCTACGCGGTCTCCTACCAGTATGGCAATGCTGCGAGCAACGCGACCGGCGTGGACCTCACCAAAGCCATGGTCTGGCAGAGTGACGGCAACGGCGGCAACATGACGGCCACATTGACCAACACGTTGAAGAGCGCGACGCTATCCAATGTGATCACCGTGCAGAAAATCCTAGAGGGGCGCGACTGGAAGGCAGGCGATTCGTTCGATTTCGAACTGACCGCAGACGGCGACGCGCCGCTGCCGGCCGATTGCGCGCAACAGGCGCAACAGTCGTGCAAGGTGACGGTCGCCTATGATGCTGATTCCCCGGATAGCCAGCATTCCGCAACGTTCGGTGACATCACCTACAACGCTGGAAAAGCCGACTACACGTACACCATTACGGAAGGCAACGGCAATATCGCAGCCCTGCACTATTCGGGCGCGAAATACCAGATTGTGGTCGCCGTTACCGAAACGAACGGCGCATGGACGGCTTCGGTGAAATCCGTGACGAAACTGCTCGACGACAACGGCAAGAACGTTTCCGAATCGCAGAAAATCGGCGATCCGATCGCATTCACCAATACGTATGTGGCGGTGTCGGCGTTGCCGTTGACGGGCGGAACCACGGATCGTCAATGGCTGCTGGTTGGCGGCTCGATCGGCGGACTCGCAGTACTGCTGGTTGGCGCGGCTGGCGTCTGGAACAGCAGGAAGCGTCTCGTCTGAGACGGTTCCTCGGGCTGGACTGCCCTACCAACCTTCACAGGGCAGTCCAGCCGCACATCACAAATTTGTGGATCCAGAGCATGTTGGGCTTCAGATCCCGTTAGCAAAAACAAACACAACATCAACAACACAATGAGAGGGGATTCTCATGAAGATGAGGAAACTTTTCGCCGGTATCGCCGCCGCTGCGACGTTGCTGGGCGGCATGGCCCTGAGCGCGGCAAGCGCACAGGCTGACGGCAGCGGCACTGTCGTCACTAGTAAGGTGAATTTCACATTCACTGCTCAGGACGCCAAGCAGCTGACCAATCGTAAGCTGGACGCCTACAAGATCGCTGACTATGTGCAGTACGGCACTGGTAGCAATGCAACGTACGGTGTGCAGACTGCCGGCACGGTGACGGATAACTCCGGCATCAAGCTGCGCTCGAAGCTGCTGTTGCAGGCACTAATAAGACGGTTCCGACCGATGGCGGCGATCTGATGGCTTGGGCGCTCGCCGAAGGCGTGCTGTCTGTGGACAATTCTGCAGATGGTGCATGGAATAATAGCGCTTCCCGTAAGTTTGTGGAATCGCTGAAGACCACGACTGACAAGCTTGGTACCGTGCAAAAGGTTGATTTGGGTGCTGTCGCTAATGGCACTTCCGCTACTGTGCTGCTCCCTGCAGGCCTGTACCTGTTTGTGGACGCGGATTACTCGGTTGGCACCAATGGGGCTGCCACTCCGTCTATCGCAATCCTCGTTGGCTCCGGTAACGTTAAGGATGGCGTGCTGAATCCGCTCACTGAGCAACTGTGGCCATTAAGAACCAGACCACTGCCGTGACCAAGAAGGTGAATGGAGAGGACGTCATCACCGCTTCCGTTGGCCAGAAAGTGACATACACCATTACGAGCAAGGTGCCGCAGAACACGCAGTACTACAGCGATTACGGCTACACCTACACGGATACCCCGTCTGCTGGCCAGACTGTGGATTTCGATTCCCTTAAGGTGACGGTCGGCGATAAGAGCCTGAACAAGGGTACGGATTACACCGTGGCCCAAAACAAGAATGGCACCTTCACCGTCACCATCAGTTCCATCCAGAAGCAGACCGCAGGTGCACTCATTACTGTGACCTATGCTGCCAAGGTTACTGAAGCGGGAGCCTCCGGCAGCAAGGCCGTGACTAACGCGGTCGTGCTCTCTGACAATGGTGCTGAAGCTACTGACAGCACTATCATCACCAATAGCGGGTTCTCCTTTACCAAGACCGACGCTCAAGGCAATCCGCTGGCCGGTGCTACGTTCACGATCCGCGTTCCGGGTGTGGATGGTTCGTTCACCGCCACCTCTGACAAGACCGGCACAGTGACCTTCAAGGGTCTTGCAGATGCACCTACGAAGTCAACGAAACCACGGTTCCGAATGGCTTCCAGCAGAGCCTCAAGGCCAAGTTCAATGTCATCATTGAGAATGGTGAGGTCAAGTTCAGGGGTACGGATGTGTGGGGCCTGGCTCCGAAGGAGTCTTCCGATAAATACAAGGTCAAGAACGTGAAGAACGTCGCCCAGCTGCCGCTCACCGGCGCTGCGGGCACGACCCTCTTCGACCGTGGTGGCGCTGCTCGTGGCAGGTGCCGGCGTTGCGTCGCACTCAAGTCGCGCCAGCGCATGCACTGATATGCGCTAAAACGATAATCGCGCAGGCGAGATAAGCGGGCATTCGCGGAAACCATCCGTGGATGCCCGCTTTTCGTGCCTTTCCATACTTTTTAGGGGTGAAGGTTTTGTACGGGGCGATACGGGATCAAAGCGGGTGAAATTCGGTACCAAACGGCGAAATCCGGCATGAAAAAGGTATCCGCAGGTGGCAAGTAGGTGGCAAAACAGGCGTCAAACAAAGCAACCATACAGGGGTTGCAGGTGGGGGCATCTTACGTCAACATCACCCTACAATCGCAAGCACATTCATGCAAACAGTGGAAAGGCGGGTGTCATGGCACGAGGTGGGGGAGCATTCAGCGACGAGGAAATCCAACTATTGCGCGGACTGCCAGCGGTCGCCAACGTAACGCGCAATCGCATCACCTACGCCGATTCGTTCAAGCAAGTGTGCACCATCCGCTACTTGACAGGCGAATCGCCAACCAAAATCTTCCGGGAAGCGGGACTTCTGCCGGATCTCATCGGATACAAGCGCATCGAACGGTGTGTGGATCGTTGGAAAACGTCGGCCATCAAATCCGTGACCGGCAGCGGCAACATGAGCGACAGCGAGATCATCGCGCAACTCGTCAACCGGTATGAGCATGCGTTCGTGATGAGGCGCAACCTCGATAGCATCACCAACAGGACGATGGAACATATTCCCGTCAAAGCGCAAGGCGACGACGGCATCGACGTGGGAACCGCGAGCATCATCATCAAACAGCAGGCACGCCGTATCGACGAGTTGGAACGCGCCAACGCTTCCTTGCTAGACAAGCTCGACAAGGCGATCCCGTCCCCGACTGTTGACAACTAAAACCATTCGTCTGCTTGATTGACATGTGGGTTTTTCGGGCAGGCTACCCCGCGATTTGCATAAAATGCCCCCCATCTGGCATGTGACAAATATGGTTTGCGCTATATGTGGCAGAGTCCCGCGGAAAAAAGAGGTTAGGGGGTATAATTTACCCCCTCTAACTACCTTGCATTCAGGATGGTCTGCCACATATAGTGAAAATCAGTTTTTGAAAAGATGCGAATCTGCACATATAAGGCATATGGGTGTGTTTCGCGGTGCGAACAATGGCGGAGATTGTGCGGCTCCCGCGGTAGGGTGTGAACATTATGACTTTTGGGAATACGAAAACCGAAAAAACCGGTACAAGCACGTCCGACGCGACGGAAACCGCGCACATCAAATCCGTCGAGAGCCTCGACCAAAGCAACGAAATGGAGCGAGGCCTGAAAAACCGCCACGTCCAGTTCATCGCCATCGGCGGCACCATCGGCACCGGCCTGTTCCTAGGCTCCGGCAAGTCGATCGCACTGACCGGCCCGAGCATCATTTTCGTGTATATCGGCGTCGGCCTGATCATGTTCCTGCTGATGCGTGCCATCGGCGAAATGATGTACAGCGATCCTAGCCAGCACACGTTCATCAACTTCATCACGCGCTATCTCGGCCGCGGGTGGGGCAAGTTCGCCGGCTGGACGTATTGGATCGTGCTCATTCTGACCGGCATGACCGAAATCACCGCCGTAAGCACATATTTCGTAACGTTCTTCGGCACATTCGGCATAGACCTGAACTCGTGGAAGTGGTTGATCGAACTGTGCTTCCTCGTAGCGCTCACCGGCATCAATCTGATTGCGGTGAAAGTGTTCGGCGAGGCGGAATTCTGGTTCTCCATGATCAAGATCACGCTGATCGTCGGTCTGATCGTCACCGCCATCGTGATGCTGATCATCGGCTTCAGCTACCCCGCCACGCACATCGAAGGTGTGGACGGCACGGTGTCGGGCGCCACGGTGAGCCTTACGAACATCACCGACGGCTTCCAGCTCGCGCCGAACGGTTGGATGAACTTCTTCATGAGCTTCCAATGGTGTTCTTCGCCTACCAGCTCATCGATTCGTGGGTGTCACGGTGTCGGAAACGCAGAATCCGCGCGAGGTGCTGCCGAAGGCCGTGAACGAGCTGATCATGCGTATTCTGATCTTCTACGTGGGCGCGCTGATCGCGATCATGGCTATTGTGCCTGGCGTAATTTCCATGAGAATTCCGACGCTCGTTCGGTTCGCCGTTCATCATGGTGTTCAAATATGCGGGTCTTGATTGGGCCGCCGCCCTGGTGTTCTTCGTGGTGATTACGGCTGCCGCGTCGGCGTTGAATTCGCTGATTTATTCGGCCGGTCGTCACTTGTATCAGCTTGCTTCGGATTCCGAGTCGCCTGCGATGGCGCGTTTGGCTGAGGTTTCCGACACAAGGTGCCTGCGAAGGCGATCGTCGCTTCGGGTTGCATGATTCTGTTCTCCCCGATCATCAACGCGATTCCGGGTATTTCCGGCGCGTTCGTGCTGTTCGCTTCGGCCGCCAGCGCTGTGGTGATTTTCATTTACGTGCTGACGATGCTCGCCCACCGCAGGTATCGTCAGAGCAGCGATTTTCTACCGGACGGTTTCGTCATGCCCGCTTGGCAGGTGTTTGATTGGATCGCGATCACGTTCTTTGTGCTCGTGTATGTCACGTTGTTCCTGTCGACGGACACGATTGGTTCTGCGATTGCCGGTCTGATTTGGCTGGTTGCGTTCGGCGGATATTGCCTGCTACACGAACGATTCCAGAATCGCGATCTTAAGGAAGCCTTGCAGCAGTAGCGTTTGCAGGTAACGCAGGATACAAGTAAGGGGCGTTGCCGAACGTGAGTGCATCACGTACGTTCGGCAAACGCCCTTTCAGCATGGTCTTTGCGCGAATCCCCATTACGGGATCCAGCGCAAATCAGCCGATGTAGTCGGCCTCGTTCGTTGGGCTGGACGGCACGGCATGATCTTCCGTAACCTTGCCCAAGCCAGACAAATACGCTTCACGACCCGCTTCGATCGCCTTCTTGAACGCGCGTGCCATCAGCGGAATATTGCCGGCGGAAGCGATGGCCGTGTATGCCATCACCGCGTCCGCGCCCATTTCCATGGCTTCCGCAGCCTGGCTCGGACGACCAATACCAGCGTCGATGATCACCGGAACATTGGAGTTCTTGATGATCACTTCAATGAAATCGCGTGCACGCAGACCCTTATTCGAGCCGATCATCGCGCCCAGCGGCATTACGCAAGCCGCACCCGCGTCTTCAAGACGCTTCGCCGCAATCGGATCGGGGGAACATGTACGGCATGACCACGAAGCCTTCTTTTGCCAGCTGTTTCGTGGCTTTGATGGTTTCCTCATTGTCGGGCAGCAGATACTTCGCCTCATGTTCGATCTCCACCTTCACGAAATCCGTCTGGCACACTTCGCGGGCGAGACGTGCAATACGCACCGCTTCCTCGGCATTGCGTGCGCCGGACGTGTTCGGCAGCATGGTGATGCCTTTCGGAATGTAATCGAGCAGATTGTTTTCGGTGGTGCGGCAGCGGCGCAACGCATGGTGACGATCTGCGTGCCCGCGTTCTCAATGGTCGCCTTGATGAGGTTCAGATCGTAGCGGCCGGAACCGAGAATGAAGCGGCTCGTGAACTTGTGTCCGCCGAGGATCAATGGATCGGCGTCACCGGTGGCGATTTCGTCATACGCGTGCGCATCCGGTTCCGGCAGCAGTGCGGTGTTCGTGGTGGTGCCGACCAGCTCGTCGAGCGTGGCGTTCGGTGCCGCCGCGAAGTCTTTTTCCGCGGTGGTGATCGTGTTTCGGTGCTCATGGTTAATCCTTACTATGCGATTAGTGTTGTGTCATTCGTTGCGATTTGCGATTTGCGATTGCAATTGCGTTTGTGTTTGCGTTTCGCGGTCAGGCGTCTTCTTCGCGAGAATCAAGCGAGTGATCATATTGGCTTCATGGCAGGCGACCACGCCCACGCGCGGTGCCATCAGACCAGCGCCCGGCACCGGAGCGGTTTCGCCATCGCCGCAGAAGTAGAAATTCTTCGAAACGCGACGAGTATTCACCAAATTGGAACTGCGGAATCCCGCCATTCCAGAAGCGCTCACCAGCTTCTTGTTCGGCAGATTCTCAAGCACGGCATTCACCAGCATCGTCTTGTTTTCCGGCACGTCGAACGCTTCGCAAATAATATCCTCATTGTCGAACAGCGTCGGCACGTTCTCGTCGGTCACTTTCACGGTATCAATGGTGATATCGATAAAAGGATTGATCTGACGCAAGTTACTGCGCAATGCTTCCGTCTTGTACTGCCCAAGATCCTTCAAAAAATACTGCTGACGATTCAGATTCGTCATATCCACGCGATCAAAATCAATCAAATGCAGGTGACCGACGCCAATGCGGGTCAACGCCACCGCAATGGTCGATCCGAGGCGCCGCAGCCGCAAATGGCCACGTGCGCCGCGTCGAGCTTGTCTTGCGTGGCTGCGGTATGACGGTCGAGCAGGCCGCACGGATTTCTTCGCGGCTGACGAGCGTGGTCGGGTCGGGCTGGTTGTCGAAAGCGTGCTGGCGGGCGTCGATCTGCGCCTGCGATGCGGATGGTTCAAAAGTCATGGTTGTTCTCGTATTCTCGTTTTCCGTTCGTGCGTTGTTTTTGCCGGGTTGGTTGTGTTTTGTATGTTCTTGCGATTGTTACGCGTGCATTGTGCCGGTCGTAATCGCAAGAAATTTTGAAAGTGGTTCAGCCGCCCTGCACGAACGTGACGATTTCCAACGTATCGGTGCCCTTGAGCTGCGTCTGCGCACGCTGGTGCGAGGCACGATCTCACCATTGAGCTCGACAGCCACGCGGTCGGCGCGCAGGCCCTTGCTTTCGATCAGTTCGGCCACGGTGATCGGCGTGGCGACGTTCTCTTCCTTACCGTTGATGATCATTGCGGTTCCCTTCTGTGTCTGTCGTGACACATGCTTTCCTGCACTCCGGATGTCCGTTTCTGGTGAATCGGCATCCGGAGGTTCATTGTTGGTCTTTAAATGTCCGATTCTGCAGAATCGGACACGCACGGCATCTATTTCAGTCCACGGATGTCCGTTTCTGGTGAATCGGACACGTAGGCGCTTATTTGAGCCGCTTGTGCGTCCGTTTCTGCAGAATCGGGCACTCAAGGTTGGTACGAAAAAAGGGTCGCCGAAGGAACCGTACCCTATGAGGTGGTGCGCCCCTCCGTGACCCTAATCACGCGATATTCGGTTATCGCGAACGGAAGATGAGATACGTCTTGCGGCGTGAACAACCCGTCTCCTTACGGCGGCATTACCCGCATCAAGTCCTCGGTCGAAGCTCCGTGAGCTCCCTCTCAGCCTTTCGGCTCCCGTTCGGTTGTGCCTTCATCTTCGCGCACGCGCCCGACAAGCTTGCGCCGGTTCACGTTGGGTTAGTCTTGAGATGAACGTGTACGAATCGGCTATGTTCTTGGAAGGAAGGGGAAGATGATGATGAACGGTGAGTTGGCAGGATTTACGATTCCTCGGCTTGGTATGGGAACGATGGCTTTGGCGATTGAGGGGCGTCCGGATCGCGATACCGCGATTCGTACGATTCATGCCGGTTTGGACGCGGGTGTCCGCTATTTGGATACGGCTTGGTCATATTATTTGCCGAGCAAGCCCGGCACCGGCACTGCGGAAGACCTTGCTACGGTGAAAAGTTGGTGCGTGATGCGCTCGCTTCGTGGAATGGCCCCCGAGATGCAGTGCTCGTCGCCACGAAAACTGGCTATCGACGCACCATGGAGGTCCCCGCTTTTGTTGCTCCTGTGTCCGATTCTGGAGAATCGGACAAACAGGGTGCCGGATTTGGGGCACAGATGTCCGATTCACCAGAATCGGACACTCAGGGGCGGGATTCTGAGGGATGCAGCCGTCGGCCTGGCGAGGAACGCCAGCATTTGCAGGCGGCGGGCAGTCAATACGGATGGATGGCGGATTCGCGCCCCGAAACCATGATTCGTGACGCCAAGGAGTCCGCGTTGCACTTGGGCGTCGATACGCTCGACCTGCTGTATTCGCATGGCCCCGATCCCGCGGTGCCTTACGAAGACCAATGCGGCGCGTTGAAGCAGCTGCTCGACGAAGGCGTGATCAAATATGCGGGCATCTCCCGTGTGAATAACGAGCAGATCGATCTTGCGCGCAGCATTATCGGCAGCGGCTTGGTCGCCGTGCAAAACCAGTTCTCGCCGTCGCATCCCGATCCGGAACATACGATGAAACATTGCGCCGAATTGGGGCTCGCATTCGTCTGTTGGTCGCCGCTCGGCGGATTCCTCGATACGTTCGATCAGAGCGCGTACGATCCGTTCCGCACGGTTGCCGCGCAACGCGGCTGCTCCTATCAGCGTGTGGTGCTGGCGTGGGAATTGACTCGTTACGAACGTCTGTTCACCATTCCCAGCGCTCGCAATCCGCAGGAAATCAACGATTCCTTCGCTGCAACGCAACTTCAGCTCACTCAAGAAGAGCTTGCGATGCTTCCTTGCTGATTATCGTTTCCTTTTTTGGGCGTTCCTGTACTTGCACGTTGCGATCGAAAAAATGTTTACAGTAAAAGATATTATCGAGACATAACTGACGGGCATCGAATAAGGCGAGGTGAAGCGTGGGCTTCGAGCGGGAGTCGTTTGACAAGCTGATGAAAGTGGTCTGGGGTAAGAAGTCTCAGATGCAGCAGGCGATGTCGCGTGATTCCAAGGGCGAGCCATTCATTATTCGCGAGCTTGAGTTCAAGGGCGCGCAAACGCCCTCGCAGTTGGCTACCGCGTTGAAGGTCACGTCGGGCAGGATCTCCACACTGCTGGCTGCGCTGGAAAAAAGGGTCTGATTGAGCGTGAGGTCGATCCCAACGACCGACGCATTGTGCATGTGAATCTTACCGAGCAGGGGCGGGCGAAGGCCAAGCAGCAGCGCGAGGATATGCGCGACGCCGTCTGCTGGGTCTTTTCGCAGATGGGGAGCGTCGCACGCGCGAATTCGTGGATCTTACCGAGGAATTTGCCACATACGTGACCATCTGCATCCCTGGCCAGCCCCGCCCCACCGCCGAAGAAGTAAAGCAAGCCTTCGCAAAAGCCGAATCTGAAGATCCTGCGTAGGGACTGCCTACCACGTAAGCGTGCGCCTCACATGTGCCGTTCGCGACTGTAAGCTTGGCCAAACGGCCTTGAGTGTGTCGCGAATGGTATATGTTGGCTGCGCGCGACCGAGCTGAGAAGAATCGCTCTCAGCAAATACACAGAAATATGAGATTGTCTTACACTGTAAGTAATTAAATATCGTAAGACAATTCAATAGGACTTATGTAAATCATTAATCGCAATTCGATCAACTCATGTAGTTGATCCAACCAATCCATCAATCGCAAAAACTTCAAACGCAACACAAGAGAAGGAATCCAAGCATGTTCCGCATTATGCGATACCTCTCCAAAGCGGAGATAGGCCAGATGCTCATTGCACTGGTCAGCATCGTCGGGCAGATCTGGCTTGACCTGACCCTGCCGGACTACATGTCCGACATCACCACCCTCGTGGAAACCCCCGGCAGTGAAATGCACGATATTTGGATCGCCGGCGGCAAAATGCTGCTTATTTCGCTTGGATCGGCAGCATGCGCCATCATCACCGGCTATTTCGCGGCACGCATCGGCGCATCGTTCAGCCAGCGTCTGCGTTCCATGGAATTCCGCAAGGTAGAATCGTTCGGACCGGCTGAAATGAGCCGATTCTCCACAGCCTCGCTGATTACGCGTTCCACGAACGATATTACGCAGATTCAGATGTTCATCACCATGGGATTGATGATGATTGTCAAATCGCCGATTATGGCGGTTTGGGCCGTCTGCAAGATTGCGGGAGACGGTCTCGAATGGACGCTCGCCACCGGCATCGCGGTAGTGGTGCTGCTGGTCTCCATCACGATCCTCATGGTTCTCGTCATGCCGAAGTTCAAGTCCATGCAGCGACTGACCGATAACATCAACCTTGTGGCGCGCGAGAACCTCACCGGCCTGCGCGTGGTGCGCGCCTACAATGCCGAGGATTACCAGGAAGCCAAGTTCACCAAGGCCAACAAGGAACTCACCGACACCCAGCTGTTCACCAACCGTGCCATGGCCTTCATGATGCCGTTGATGAACACCATCATGAACGGTCTTATGCTTGCCGTGTACTGGATCGGCGCCTACCTGATCGACGCCGCCGACGCGGCCGACAAGCTCACCACCTTCTCCAACATGGTGGTGTTCTCCAGCTACTCCGTGCAGGTGATCATGAGCTTCCTGCTGATGAGCATGGTGTTCGTGCTGTGGCCGCGAGCGGACGTGTCCGCACAGCGCGTGCTCGAAGTGCTCGACACCGAACCGCTGATCACCGACGGCACCCGCAGCGACGCCGGCGAAGCAGGCAAGCAGGGCGAAATCGAATTCCGCAACGTGTGCTTCACTTACCCGGATTCGCGTGAAGCCATGCTCGAAGGCATCAACTTTACCGCCAAGAAGGGCGAAACGGTCGCGTTCATCGGCTCCACCGGCTCCGGCAAATCCTCGCTCATCAACCTCGTGCCGCGTTTCTATGACGCGACGCAAGGCGAGGTGCTCGTCGACGGCGTGAACGTGCGCGACTACACGCTCAAGGCATTACGAGACAAAATCGGATATGTGCCGCAACAATCCTTCCTGTTCAAAGGCACGATCGCATCCAATGTCAGCTATGGCGACAATCCGCTCGACACCACCGATGCCGGCATCGTCGACATGACCGATACCTCGACCGCGGCCGGCAGAAAGCGCGAAAAAGAGCTGATCGCAACGCAAAACGAGCATCGCACACTCACTTCGGAACAGCGCGCCGACGTGCGCAACGCATGTGAAGTTGCACAGGCGACCGAATTCATCGCAACCAAGGAAAAGCAGTACGATTCCGCGATTTCGCAGGGTGGATCGAACGTGTCGGGCGGGCAGAAACAGCGTCTGTCGATTGCACGTGCCGTCTATCGTCATCCGGAAATCCTGATTTTCGACGATTCCTTTCCGCACTTGATTTCAAAACCGACCGTGCCGTACGCGACGCGCTCGCCAAGGAAGCGAAAGATTCTACCAAACTGATTGTCGCGCAGCGCATCGGCACCATTATGGACGCCGACCGCATCGTGGTGCTCGACGACGGCAAGGTGGTCGGCCAAGGCACGCATAGCGAACTGCTGGAAAACTGCGATGTGTACCGTCAGATTGCGCAGTCTCAGCTGAGCGAAGACGAATTGAACGGCGGCAAGTCGGGCGAAAGCAAGCTGCCGGGCGAAACCGGCAAACCGATTGAAACCGGCAAGCCGTCCGTCGAAAGCGAATTGAACGAAAGCGAGGGTCGCTGATATGCCAGGAGGACCTATGGGACGCGGCCGCAGAGCCGCTGAAAAACCGCAGGATTTCGGCGGTGTGATGAAGAAGCTGATGCATTTCTGCCGCCACTACATTCCCGCCATCATTGTGGCGCTCGTATTGGGCGCGATCGGCACGGTATGCCAGATCGTCGGTCCGGACAAGCTCAAGGACATGACCAACGAGATCGCCAAAGGCCTGCCTGCGCTAGTCAATGGCAAGCCGGTGCTCGGTGCGATCGACATGGACGCGGTCACGCACATCGCATGGCTGCTGGTGGCGCTGTATGTGGGCTATGCGGTGCTGTGCTACGTGCAAAGCTGGATGATGGCGAACGTCACGCAGCGTACCGCACAGGAGCTGCGCGAAGCCATCAGCGTGAAGATCAACAAGCTGCCGCTCAAGTATTTCGACAAGGTCAGCTATGGCGATGTGCTCAGCCGCATCACCAAACGATGTGGACGCCATCGGCCAGACGCTCGGCCAGTCGGTCGGCTCGCTGATCACGTCGGTCACGCTGTTCGTGGGCGCGCTCGTCATGATGTTCTACAACAATGTGATCATGACGGTGTGCGCCATCGCTTCCAGCCTGGTTGGCCTGCTCATCATGGGTGCGATCATGAAGGTTTCGCAGAAGTACTTCTCGCGCCAGCAGATCGCATTGGGCGATGTCAACGGTCACGTCGAAGAGATGTACGCCGGCCACACCGTGGTCAAGGCGTATTGCGGCGAGGCTGATTCGATTCGCGCGTTCGAAAAGTACAACGGCGATTTGTACGATTCGGGATGGAAGAGCCAGTTCCTTTCCGGCCTGATGATGCCGTTGATGAATTTCGTCGGCAATTTCGGCTACGTGGTTGTGTGCGTGGTTGGCGCCGTGCTTGCGATGGATGGCAAGATCGAGTTTGGCGTGATCGTTGCGTTCATGATGTACATTCGACTGTTCACCCAGCCGCTTTCCCAGTTCGCGCAGGCATTCCAGAACCTGCAGCGTTGCGCGGCCGCTTCCGAGCGCGTGTTCAGCTTCCTTGAAGAGCCGGAGATGGCCGACGAATCCGACAAGCAGGCGCTGCTCGGCGTGAACGGCAAACCGGTGCGCGGTGACGTTGAGTTCAGTCATGTGAAGTTCGGTTACGATCCGAGCAAGACGATCATCAACGATTTCTCCGCTTCGGTGAAGTCCGGTCAGAAGGTTGCGATTGTTGGTCCGACCGGTGCCGGCAAGACCACGATGGTGAATCTGCTGATGCGTTTCTATGAGATTTCGGGCGGTTCGATTGCGATTGATGGTGTGGATACGAAGTCCGTGCCACGCTGGAACGTGCATGACCAGTTCTCCATGGTATTGCAGGATACGTGGGTGTTCCGTGGAACAGTGCGTGAAAACATCGCGTATTCGAAGCCGGGCGTCACCGACAAGCAGATCGAGGACGCATGCAAGGCCGTGGGGCTGCACCACTACATCATGTCGCTGCCGAATGGCTATGACACAGTGCTTGACGACAAGGCCACGCTTTCGCAGGGTCAGAAGCAGTTGCTCACCATTGCGCGAGCCATGGTTGAGGATGCGCCGATTCTGATTCTCGACGAGGCCACCTCTTCGGTCGATACGCGTACGGAAGAGCTGATTCAGAAGGCCATGGACGCGCTGACCGTGGACCGTACGTCGTTCGTGATCGCGCACCGTCTGTCCACCATCCGCGATGCGGACATGATTTTGGTCATGAACCATGGCGACATCGTGGAAAGCGGTACGCATGAGGAGCTGCTCGCCAAAGGCGGTTTCTACGCCGACATTTACAACAGCCAGTTCGCCCTCACCGACTGATTCGCCGTTTTGGCTGGCTGATTCACAGGAGCCGCACGTCCCCAAAGGCGTGCGGTCTTTGTTTATTTCGGCTGGTATTCGGCTGTTATGCGGATCGCAGGAAGAGTTCGGCCGGGAAGTTGCGGCTGACTGCGATTTGGCGGGATTCGTCCAATGTTGCGTATGTGAAATCGAACGTGCGTTGCAGTTGTGCCACGTCGGAAACGAACAGGGCCGTGGCCAGGCCGTCCGCAACGGCGGTGGGGTAGTCGCGTGCAAGATTGAGCGTTGCGTTTGCTGGAACGTATGCCCAGCTGGCTTCGGTCTGTTGCGCGGGCAGTCCGTCGATGGCATTGAGCAGATGATGAATGGCGATTTGGGTGCGCTCGTTGACTGCCACGTTCCAATGGCGTCGGCTGGGTGCGCTTGCGCACAACGCTCCGTTCGCAATATGTGCGATTCCGATTGCGTGGGACTGATCTTCCGGATCCTCAAGTGCGACGGAAATAGGCTGTTCCGTATGAATCAGCAAATCACCTCCCGCATCAATCACGAATTGTGACGACTGCAGCATGCGCCCGAGCAGATCGACGAGATAGCCTTTGCCGCAGCGCCGAAATCCAACTGCACCGGCTCATGCGTTACCAATGTGGTTCCATGGCGGGTCACATCGCGTCCCCAAACGGCGCGTCCGCGCAATGCGCCCAAATGTTCGGGCGCATCTTGCGTAACCGTGAAACTCAGCGACGCATCGTATCCAAGTCGGATCAAATCCTCGCCGACGCACGGATCAATCGCGCCGGAAGTGGCGGAAAATAGCGCATCATACAGATCGAACAGCGGCGCGCACCAATCCGGAAAATCGAAACTTCCGCCATGCTCGGCCTTGCCGATCGCCGCAATCAGCGAATCATTGCGGAATCGAGACAGCACGTGTTCGTAATCCTCAATGAGCGATTCCATTGCGGAACGCACCTTGTCGTCGATCGGCGAATCCGCGGAAATCACCATACCGGTGCCGAGCGCCCTATAAAACGCCATGACAAACGGCATGCGTTGCGTCAAAGAATCCATGCCTCCGATGCTACACGCCCATTTCCTCCAGCTACTGGGGGAAATGGGACTTTCGCGATGGGGCGCATGGTACAGTTGCCGGCAGGGCGTCAACATGGAGGTTGATATGGGGAACGTCGAGAATGCAAGTGCAGCCACGCGCACAACAAAAACGGTGAAGAGCCTGCCGATGCCCAAAGTCTGGGCTTTCGCCGTCGGCCAATTCGGCTGGGCGCTACTTTCCGGCATTATTTCGAATTGGCTCGTCTACTTCTACCAGCCTGACAACGAAACCATCTCGCAAGGGCAAACCGTGTTCGTACCGCAAGGTCTTGCCGTACTCGGCGTGGTGACCGTAGTCGGCGGCATCACCGCGTTCGCCCGCTTCTTCGACGCATTCGTGGATCCGGCCGTGGCAAGTCTTTCCGACCGTTGCACATCAAAATCCGGTCGTCGCATGCCGTTCCTCAAGTTCGCGGCCCTTCCGCTCGCACTCGTCACCGTGCTGGTGTTTTGGAGTCCAATCAACGATACGAGCTGGATCAACGGCGCGTTCCTGTTCGTTACGGTGATCGGCTACTATATCGCACTCACGTTCTACTGCACGCCTTATAACGCGCTGATTGCCGAGCTTGGCCACGATTCCAAACAGCAGCTCACCATCTCCACCGCCATTTCGTTCACGTGGGTGCCGGCACCGCCATTGCATACGTGGCACCGGTGATTTGGGCTGGTTTCGTGCCGGGCTTGGGGCGTGTGAACGCCATTCGTTTGACGCTCACCATCATGGCGGCCATCGCATTCGTGTGCATGCTGGTTCCGCCGCTCACCATCAAGGAACGCGATTACGTCAACTCGCAGCCCACGTCCGAATCGACCATCGAATCGTTGAAGCAGACGTTCGGCGACGGCGAATTCCGCAAGTTTGTTTGCTCCGACGTGGTCTATTGGGTTGCGATCACTACATTCCAGACTGGTTTGCCGTTCTTCGTGACAAGCCTGCTCAAACTTCCCGAGACCACGACCACCATCTATTTCGTGCTCATGACCGCAGTGTCGGTGCTGTTCTACATGCCGGTGAATGTATTGGCGAATCGTGTTGGCAAGAAGCGGATTCTGCTGGTCGCTTTCGTGATTTTCACATGTGCGTTCGCGTTTGCGGGCGCGCTTGGCTCCGGTCTGCTCGCTGCGATTCCGCCGATGGCGCAGGGCTTGATTCTCTCGATTGTCGGCGCGATTCCGATGGCCGCGTTCGGCATTCTTCCGCAGGCGATTGTTGCGAATATTGCCGACGCGAGCTCGAAAACGACCGGTCAGGATCGTCAGGGCATGTTCTATGCGGCTCGCACGTTTGCGATGAAGATGGGTCAGTCGGTGGCGATGCTGCTGTTTACCGGCGTGAGCACGATTGGCATGGCGTCGGGCGCCGGCTATCGCATTGCGGCTGTTTGCGCCGCGGTATTGTGCGGCATCGGCGGTGTGGTGTTCGCGTTCTACAACGAACGCAAGGTGCTTGACGTGCTCGAATCCTGATCCCGTCCATGCGCCCGCTGGCCTCACGCTTTTGTTTTTCGTTGCTTTTTCGGAATCGTGAGGTCACCAGGCGGAATCGTGAGGTCAGAAAGTCCAGCTCCATCCCAAATCCCCCAATTCCCGAATCTTCCAATCGCACGAATATGCATGGAGAGGAACGGCGAAAGCGCCTCAGAAAATCACTATGTGAGACGACTCGCGCGGATTACAGAAAAGAAGAATGGCGGAATTCCGCCATTTTAAAGGTTTCTACAACAAAACTGCCAAAAAATCAAGACTGTTCTTTCGATTTTTTCGTTTTATCTTGTGAAGTCGGTGCGCACTGTGTGTCTGGCAAAGGTGGCGCACTCGTGAATCGGATTGTGAACGGCTGAGAGAGGAAGCGGTCTTATGTCATCCTGCGATACGCAGCGGGCTACAAGTGTGTCCGGTCGCCTTGTCGCGTTCATTGCGGCATTGATGATCGCGTTGGCCACGCTTTTCGCGACTACCGCGGTTCCGCAGCAGGCGTCCGCCGTCGATGACGGTCAAACGAATTTTGATTCCTGACTGCCGCTGCGAAGAACATCGAAGACCAGCTTGCGGCTGCCGAAAAAGACTACAATGACGGCAATTACGGTCAGGCTGGCACCGATTTCCAGACCGCGCATTGGATCGGTTACGACGCATCCAACTTCTCGAAAGTCGTCAACGACACCATCAGTGCCGACAAGCAGAAGGAACTGCTGCAGCAATTCACCGATCTTGAAGTCTTGCCTACCAGCAGGACCAAGGTGACGCCATCGCAGCCAAAATCGACGCGCTGACCGCCGAAATCAACGCAACCGCGCAAACGCTTGACGCGAACGCAGACCTCGCCAATCCTAAGGAATATGCGAAGCAGCGTGCCGCGCAAACCGCGGAAGAGCGCAAGAAGCTCGACGCGGCCAAGAAGAATTCATCCAAAGGCAAAGGCGACCGCACGTGGAGTGAGGTTGCCAGCGAAATGACCGTCATTCTCGACCAGGCATACGAGGCTGCCGCTGCCGGCAAGGGCGACGAAGGTGCCACGCTGGTCAACAACGCCTACTACCAGTACTACGAGAAGCTCGGCTTCGAAAAGAACGTGATGAACGTGATTTCCGGCGATCGTGTTTCGCAGGTCGAATACCAGTTCAAGATGACTCGTAAGATCATGCGCGACGGCGGTTCCGACAAGGAAATCAAGCAGCATGTCGACGATTTGAAAAGCTGGCTCGTGGAAGACGCGGCCACCCTGGACGGTGGCGCGTCCGGCAATGTCAACGGCTTCACCAAGCTCGTCACCAGCTCCGCCGGCCAGGCGTTCCTCATTCTGATCCGTGAGGGCCTCGAAGCGCTGCTGGTGGTGGCCGCAGTGATCGCCTATCTGGTGAAGTCCGGCAACGAGCGTTTCACTAGGTGGATCTACCTTGGCGTGGTCGCAGGTCTGGCCGGTTCCGGTTTGGTCGCCGTGCTCTTTACGTTCCTGTTCGGCGGTTCCGGCCCGGTTCAGGAGATTTCCGAAGGCGTGTGCGCGCTGATCGCCACCCTCATGCTGCTGTGGACCAGTAACTGGATGCTCAACAAGAGCTCCGTGGAAGCGTGGAACAACTACATCAGGAATAAGACCGAAGCGGCTGTGGCCGGCGCGCAAAGCAAGGTCGAATCCGGTCAGAGACTGGGCTTGGGCATGATCACCTCGCTTGCCATGCTGAGCTTCCTCGCCGTGTTCCGTGAGGGTGCCGAAACGGTGATCTTCTACGAGTCCATCTACTCCATGAGCCAGGATGCGCACGGCATGTGGGTTGGCGGTCTGGCCGCCGCCGCGGTGCTGATCGTTATCTTCCTGATTCTGCGATTCACTTCGGTGAAGATTCCGATCGGCCCGTTCTTCCTCGTCACTTCGATTGTGATGGCCGTGCTGGTTGTGATTTTCGCGGGTGGCGGCATCCATGCGCTCATCGAGGGTGATCTTATTGAAGGCACCTACTTGAGTAGCGTGCAACTAACGATTGGATCGGCTTGTATCCGTACGTCGAAACGATTACGGCACAGGTGATTGCCGCGATCGCGGTGGTTGTGCTGTTCGTGGTCGGTTTCATCAAGAAATACAGGATGAAGTTGGCCGCGCAGGCGGAACAGGCTAAGTAAGCGCCAATCAATAATCACAAGTAAAGATTTAGAGATTTCCATAAGTTTCCAACGTTCCTCAAGGAACCAAAGAAAAGGAAGAGAACACAATGAAGAATAAGAAGATCGCCGCCCTGCTCGGCATCCTGTTGGCAGGCTCCATGGCCTTCTCCCTGTCCGCATGCGGCAACTCCAACGATTCTGCATCCGATGCCAAGTCCGACACCTCCACTTCGGACACCACCGACAAATCCAGCGATTCCAGCGCTGATGACAGCAACGGCGCCGGCTTCGAAGAGATTCAGGTCGACGAGAAGCACTCCGATCAGGATGTTGACGCTCTGACCGTCAACGCCGTGTACTTCCAGCCGATCGATATGGAACCGTCCGGTATGGGCCTGAAGGCTGCCGACGCTTCCTTCCACCTGGAAGCCGACATCCATGCCAACGAGAAGGGCACCGAGCTCGGCTATGGCAAGGGCGACTTCGTGCCGGACCTCACCGTGAACTACGAGATCATCAACAACGCGAACAACGAGACCGTTGGTTCCGGTACCTTCATGCAGATGAACGCTTCCGACGGCCCGCACTACGGCGCCAACGTCAAGCTCGACGAGGCTGGCTCCTACAAGCTCGTGCTGAAGATCGAATCTCCGGAGAAGAAGGGTTGGATGCTGCATGTTGATCCGGAGACCGGCGTTAAGGGCCGCTTCTGGACCGAACCGCTCGAGGTCACTTTCCCGGAGTGGAACTACACCCCGCAGGAGTGGTGATCTGAAACGTGAGTTCCGGCACATGCCAAGCGAAACGGTTTGGATGTAAGCCTGAATTCATGTTGAGATTCAACTCGTGGTTAACGCCGTTCACGTATCGCGAAACGTATGCAAGTAGCGCGAATATGGGTACGGCGTTCGCGGTTGCCTGGATAGTCGTTCGACGCACTCAAGCCGTTCGGCCGAGCCTACGGTCGAACAACCATCCAAGCAACCGCTCTCTTGCGTTTGGGGGGATGCGCTTTTGGGAGATAACGCGCTTTTGGGGGAATCTTGGTAAGGGGGTTCCTTTTGCGTGCCGAATTCACTAGGCTTTGACAGGGATATACAACGAAAGGTGTGAGATGCTGACGCAGTACGTCACGGTGTTGCAGGGAACGCTGGCACCGGCTTTGCTGATTATGGCGCTGAACGTGATGCTCACGGTCGGTGAGGGGCGTGACAAGCCGTTGAGCGCGTACTGGCGTCTTGCGGGCTTCATTATTGGATTCGCGGGTGCCATTGTGTTCGCCGCGTTGCGTGCATCCGCGATGATCAATCAGCGTACGTTCGTCAATTACCCCACGTTGTGGTGTTGTGTGATTTTCGATATCGCAGTGTTCGTTGTTGTGCTGTTCGCACGTCGCATCACTACGAATTGGCATGATCATCGCGCGTTGCTCGATATTGCGAATGCGATTGGCGCTCTTGCGATTGCCTCCACCACCTTCCGTGCGTTGCCTGATGTTATTTTGCGTTTGACGATTTTCGTGGAGCCAGGAGATCCGATCTTCACTTCGGATATGCTGCTTCGTGCGCTTGGTTTCGCATTGGGTGCGGCCACTGCGATTGTTGCAGCGTTGATTTTCCGTACGATGCGTTCCACTGCGATTCGTTGGTCATTCACCACGGCCGTGCTGCTGCTGATTGCGCTGCTGTTTGTCTCGCATTTCACTGATCTTGCGCAGATTCTGCAGTCCAAGCGCATCGTTCATTTCCCTATGGAAGCGTTCCTGGCGTTGGTGTGGTGCATCAATCATCAGCGTCATATGGTCATTGCCATGGTGTTGGTGTTCATCATTCCGGTGGTCGCCAGCATTGTGATGGGCTTCAAAATCAAGCCGGAAGGCGCAAACGAGGCCATTGTGCGATCGCATATCGCGTTCCGTCGCCGTGCGAAGGCGGCCGGCGCATGGAGTCTTGTTGCGATGATCGGCATCACGTTCGCGCTCACGTATGGTGTGGCGCAAACGAAGAAGGTCATTACGCTGTCTCCGCCTGAGGATTATTCGCTGAGCGACGGCGTGGCCACCATCAAATTCAGTCAGATCAACGACGGTCACCTGCATCGCTTCCAATACAAGGCGAAAGATGGCACGGTAATGCGTTTCATCATCATCAAAAAGAATGGTGGAGCGTACGGTGTCGGTCTTGACGCATGCGATAACTGCGGTGACGCGGGCTATTACGAGAAGGATGGCAAGATCATCTGCAAGAAGTGCGATGTCGCCATCAACCTCGCCACTATCGGATTCAAGGGCGGCTGCAATCCTGTGCCGTTCGATTATCAGGTTGAATCCGGCAAAATCGTAATTCAAACTTCGACGCTCGACGCATTGTCGACGCATTTCCAGTGAGCGGAAAGAGGTAGTCATGTTCTTTTTTCGAATGATTTTCCGCTCGTTCAGCAGGCAGTTCAAACGCAGACTGCTGATCGCGGTCACCGTGTGCCTGTCGGCCACGGTCAGCGTGGCCATGCTGGGTGTGGTGTTCGACGTTGGAGACAAGCTGAACGCGGAACTGTCGACGTACGGTTCCAACATCACCGTGCAGCCCAAGGTCGATGCCGTCGTCAACGACCTGTACAACACGGGGGGTGACGCGAATAGCAACGCTTCCGGCACTTCCGAATCCGATCCGACCACATTTCTGAAGGAATCGGACGCACCGAAGATCAAAACCATCTTCTGGGCGTTCAACATCACGAATTTTGCCCCCGAACTTAATATCCATGCTGACGTGAACTGCGCGTCCGAATCGGTGGATTCCAGCTCCTGCAAGCTTCCGGCGTGCCGATCGTGGCACATGGTTCGCCAAGACCCTGCATATGGATTCCGGTGAATCCACGGTGGCGGGCATGAACGGCATGCGTTCGTGGTGGAAGCTTGACGGCTCCTGGCCGAAAGACGATAGCGCGCAAGGCCTGATCGGCACCACGCTCGCATCCAAACTCGGCGTGACCAAGGGAGATACCGTAACCCTCTACAAAACCACCGCCGATGGCAGCCGCAACAAGCAGCGGATCACCATCACCGGCATTTACGATTCCGGCGATAGCGACAACAATGCGATGTACATTCCGTCATCCACCGCGCAGGTGCTTGCGAATCTGCCTGATTCCATCGACAAGATCGAAGTCAAGGCTCTGACCACGCCAGACAATGATTTGGCGCGTAAGGCGTCGAAGAATCCGAATGCGCTCACGCAAGATGAGTGGGAAACATGGTATTGCACCGCGTACCCTTCGTCCATCGCCTATCAGATCGAAGAGGTCATTCCCGGTTCCGTAGCCAAGCAGGTGCGTCAGGTGGCCGCATTGCAGGGCGATGTGCTGCAGAAAACGCAGGCGGTGATGGTGCTGATGACCGTGCTTTCGCTGGTTGCGGCCGCTATCGCGGTGGCGAATCTGATGGCCGCCTCGATTGGTGAGCGCGGTTCAGAATTGGCGTTGCTGAAGGCGATTGGTGCCACCGATGGTGCGGTTTCTCGCCTGATGCTCGCTGAGACGGCTGTGATTTCGTTGGTTGGTGCGATTGTCGGTGCGCTGTTGGGTTCCGGTGTTGCGCAGATTGTGGGACATGTGGTATTCGGTTCCGGCATTACGATGCGTCCGATGGTGTTTGTGCTGGTGTTTGTGCTGCTGACGCTTACCGTGCTGATCGCCTCGTTCTCGTCGATCCGTTCGATTCTGGGACTTAAACCTGCGGAGGTCTTGCATGGCCGTTGATTTCAACTTGGGTTCCGTAAACTCGGCCGCGGCTGCGGCCTCGGTCACGAACAGCGCACTGTGCTGTTCGTCCGGAGGTGTTGCATGGCCGCTGATGTCAACTTGGGTTCCGTAAACTCGGCCGCGGCTGCGGCCTCGGTCACGAACGGCACACTGTGCTGTTCGTCTGCGGAGGTGTTGCATGGTAGGTGAGTTCAAGACAGTCCGTAAGGGGCATGAGATGACTAATCGCAAGATGTTCTTCACCATGCTGTGGGGCGCGGTGTTCCGTCGTCGTTCGCGGGCCGTTATGGCCGTGATCGCCTCCATGGTGGGCGCTGCCACGCTGTTCTGCCTTGCGGCGACGTGTATTGCCGTTCCACAGCAGATGAACGAGGAAATGCGTGCGTATGGCGCGAATCTTATCGTCACGCCGTCCGAATCAGCCGAAAAGTCCCACGGCATCGACACCGATACCGTCAAAGCGTTGAACCAGATGGTGAAAGGCTCGTACAGCGCCCGTTCCGCCGCTTACCGGTATGAAAGCGTGCGCATCAATTCTGCGCCATACACGCTGGCTGGCATCACAACCAAAGACGTGAAGGCGCTCAACCATCATTGGAATGTGACTGGCGATTGGCCCAGCAAAGGCAACGTGATGCTCGGCCGTGACGTGGCAGACGCGCTCGGTGTCTCCATCGGTTCGACCGTAACCATCGGCTACCGCGCATCCGACGATGCGCAGGATTCCGGCGCTCTTAGCCAAACCGAAGCGCAAGCCAAAGAAAACGGCCGCGTTTCGTCCGACATTATGGAAAACACCGGCACTGAATTCCGTGTCGGAGGCATCGTCGATACGGGCGGCAGCGAAGACGAAATCGTCTACGCGGTCAACGCTGATGTGGCCAAACTGGCCGGTTCCAAGCGTGGCGCGGACGTGATCGAATATTCCGTCAATGCGGTAGGCAGCGAACTCAACGATGTCGTCAAATCGATCAATGCGAATCCGTCAACCGGCGTGAAAGCGCAGACCGTCACCAAAATCACCTCATCCGACACTCGTATCATCGCCATGCTGCAAACCCTGTTCTGGATCGTGTCGCTGGTCGTGCTCGTGCTGACGTTTGTGGGCGTGGGCACCACCATCAGTTCCATCGTGTCTCAGCGACGCAACGAAATCGGCTTGCGCAAGGCGTTAGGCGCATCCTCGCGCGCCATCGGCATCGAATTCTATGTGGAATCCGCCATCTACGGACTGATTGGCGGCCTGATCGGCACTGCCATCGGCTACCTGCTGGCCCGCGTGCTGTGCGTATCCGTATTCGAACGTGCCATTGGCTTCAACTGGCTGTTGGGCGTCGCTTCGCTGCTGTTGAGCGTGCTCATCGCCGTCATCGCATCCATCCCGCCGGTTCGCCGCGCAACCCGTATCGACCCCGCCATCGTTTTGAGGGAGGAATAATCATGAGTTCCGAACATACGTTGAATACGTTGCTTGAATTGGATCATATTTCCAAGATTTACGGCGATTTGCGTGCCGTCGACGATTTGACTTTGACCGTTCCGCAAGGTGAATGGCTTGCGATTGTCGGTTCGTCGGGTTCCGGCAAAACCACGCTGATGAACATGATTGGCTGCATGGACACGCCTTCAAAGGGTTCCGTCATGCTGGAAGGCCGCAAGTTGGAGGATTTGAACGCCAAGCAGCTTGCCGACGTGCGTAAGAACATGATCGGATTGGTGTTCCAGAAGTTCTATCTGGTACCGCATCTGACGGCTGTGGAAACGTGATGGTGGCACAGTACTACCATTCCGTAGTCAACGAGCAGCAGGCGTTGGAAGCATTGGAGCGCGTCGGTCTGAAGGAGCGTGCCCACCATCTGCCCGGACAGCTTTCCGGCGGCGAACAGCAGCGTGTGTGCATCGCACGTGCGCTCATCAACTGTCCGAAACTGATTCTTGCGGACGAACCGACCGGCAATTTGGATGAGAAGAACGAGAAAATCGTGCTTGACCTGTTCCGTCAGCTGCACGAGCAGGGCACTACCATCATCGTTGTGACCCATGATGCGCTCGTCGCATCTTGTGCCAGCGCGAGATCATGCTCAACCATGGCGTGCTCGTCGGTGAGAAGTGGAATGATGAGGCCGCACGGAAGGTCTATGAGCAGGCGGGTGGCAAGCCGGCATACACCGGTTCCACTACGGAAGGCGCACAGAATGGCGAGACGGCCATCAGCTTCGCCGATCCGACCAAAGCCGCGAAAACCGGCGGTGAGGAATAAGCTGAAATCAGCCGAATAATCCAAGCCATAGCACTGACGAATCGTACGGAGCGAACATGAGCAACGAATCATCGAATGCGATCAAAGTGATCGCACTGTCTGCGGCAAGCCTTGCGCTGCTGTCGGCATGCGGCGAACCCACGGCGACACCGATGGACGATGAATATGCCGGAAATTCCGGCGAAAGCGTGCAATCGCAGGAAGAAAATTCGAAGAACAGCGGTAGCGCCACCGACTCCGGCGATTCTGCGGATTCGGACGACAAAAACCATGCCGACGATCCGAACAGCACCACATCCGACAAGCAAGACACCGGCAACTACGCCGACGGTACCTACTCGATCAACGGCCAGTACGGGCCGGTGGGCGAAGACACCATCGATGTGCATGTGACGGTCAAAGATCAGACCGTCACCAATGTGGAGGTTATCGGGCATCCGTTCACGTCCATCTCCAAAAAGCACCAGAATGCGTTCGCCGAAGCCATCAACGGCGTGGTGGACGGCAAGCCGCTCAAAGACCTCAAGGTAGACAAGGTGCCGGTGCCAGCTGGACGTCGGAAGCGTTCAACAAGGCGTTGGACGTGGCCCGTCAGGAAGCGTCGATCCAGTAGGTCCAGTAGCGGCGAAAAGTCTGCAAACGTACAATGAGCGCCCCGGCTACAGCCTCACTCAAAGAGTGATTAAAGGCCGTAGCGGGGACGCTCATGAGTTTCAGATACTTCTACGTGCAACTCTGCTCTGCAATGCCTTTCAGACGGCCATAACGGGCCATAGAACAGCCGTCATGTTCTCAGGCCAAGGAATACTCGCGTCGCCATGCAACGCCTTACAGGCGAGCATGGAGCCGAGTATCGTGCTGAACAGGAATTGCGGATCCAATCCATTACGGAACATTCCGGCCCTCACACCGCGATCGACAAACTCAGAAAAACGCTTCTCCGCGGGAACGAGCACCTGATCCGCAATCGCATTCAACGAAGGATTATCGGAAGAAAGCACCACACCGACGGCTTTCAAACCAAGCTCACTGTCGAAAAAACAGCCCTGAATGCGTTGCAGTATCGTCAGCAGACCGTTTTTCGACAACTCGACATCGCTGAAATCCGGCAATCCCGCAACTTCCAACTGAACGCGGCGCAACAGATCGTCCGCATTCTTATAGCGACGGTAAATCGTGGTTTTCGCAACACCGGAACGACGGGCGACCTCTTCAATGGTCACCGCACCGACACCATCGGAAATCACAATCGCAAGCGTGGCCTTCATGATCTTATGATCGGTTTGCTCGCGAAGCTGCTCGCGCCGGCTCTGCGCCTTGCGAACGGCCTCATGCACGTCACTGACCGCGTCGGAAACCACATCGGAAACGGCTTCGGAAACCGCCTCATGCACTCCGGTAATCATGCGACCACCTTGGTGCTTTCCACCTTCGCCACATACCACCTATTGAATTTGACCAGCGGAATACGCAGCAGCAAGCCAATCAGCAGCAGCGGAATCAGGAACAGCAACAGCGAACCGATCGCATGCCAATAATCATTGTTGTAAATACCGGCAATGGCCGCACGCAATGCCGTAATCGCATGCGTGGCCGGCAGGAACGGGCTGATATCGCCGATGATCTTCGGCAGCACGGCAAGCGGATACGCGCCGTTCGCGCCGGAAATCTGCAACACCAGCGTCAGCACGCCAATGGCCTTGCCCACGTTGCCGAAGCTCGCCACCATCGTGTAGGTGAAGAACGAGAACACGAGGGAGGCCACCCAGCCGGTCAACATGAACAGCCACGGGTGCACTGCCTGAATGTGCAGGAACAGCAGGCCGCCGCCCAGCGAGAACGTGCTCTGCAACAGTGCGATCACGCGAACACGCCATAATGGCCGAGGAACAGCTGATGCGGCTTCGGATTGTCGAGCTCCTCACGATTCTTGCGCGACACCGTGGTCTTGAGTGTTACGGCCATAAGCAGCGATCCCACGAACAACGGCAGAATCGTGTAGAACGGAGCCAATTGCGAGCCGAAATTCTCCACAGGGAACACAGCCGTGCGCTTCACCTGGACGGGAGCCGCAAGAGCCGTCGCCAGCGAATCGGTGTTGTTGCCGAGCACGTCCTTGACGGTGTCCATATTGCCGCTGTTCAGCGCGTCGGAAAGCGTGCCATTGAACGAAGACAGCGCGGTGCTCGCCTTAGTGAGGCTTTCGGCGGTGGAATCAAGCACCGTGCGAATATTGGTCAGCTGCTTGCCTGCCGACTTCGTGGTGCTGTTGAGATCTCCCAACGCGCCCTTCAGATCGGCGGCCGTGCTGCTCAATGCGGTGGCCGTGCTGCTGATCGAATCGGAAATATCGTTGAGCTGCGGCTTGAGCTGGCTGTCGAAATCGGTTTTGATGCCGTCGATGGAGGCCTTCGCCTGCTGGGCAAGCTGGCTCACGCGCTCGCGGTCGGCTGTGGTGTCGCTCACTTTCGCGTCGATATTGTCGGCGCTGGTGTTGAGTGAGTTCGCTAGACCGTTGAGTTGCGTAATGGTCGCGCCCACGTTGGTTTTGAGATGATTGATGGCGATTTTCGCGACTTCCGGCACCAGATTGTTGTTGCTGAGCTCGTCGAGGGCATCGTAGATGTTCTGATAGCCTTGCGCCTGCTTGGATACGTTCGCAGCCTGATTGCGCAGGGCGGTGGCCGTATTGCCGGCTTGGGTGCCCGCATTGTTGAATACGCTGTCAATATCGGTGGAGACAGCGCCAAAGCTGTTCGACGAGCTGCTCAACGCGGTGCTGAGCGCATTCGTGCTGGTTTTGACGGCTCCGGTCAGATCGTTGATGCCGTTCTTCGACTGTTTGAGCTCGTTGACGGCGTTCTTCGCGCTGCCGCTCACGTTGGAAAGCAGGCTGTTGGAGCTGTCGAGCAGGTTCTGCGCGCTCAACGTCAGCGAGCTGAACGTGGTCAACGCGGATGACGTGTCGTTCAGCGTGTTCGCGAAGTTGTTCATATTGTTGCTGAAGTTGGTGAGCGTGGCCTGCGATTTCGGTTTGTCAAGCTCATCGGCCAGCTGCGAGGCGATGTTGAGCGCGGTGCTCGTCAACGTTGCGGAGAACATTTCGTTGATCTGTGCTGCCACGGTGTCGGCTCCCTGGCCGGTGATCTTCGGAGCGAGTGCGTTCTTCTTCTCGTTGTTGTAGTAGGTGAGTGTGGCATGGTCGCCGTCCGCGGTGAAGAATGTCATCATGCGGGTGCTGAAATCCTTCGGAATCACCACTGCTGCATAGTATTTGCCGGATTTGGTGCCGTCGATGGCCTCTTTTTTGGTGGTGAAGGTCCAGTCCATCTGGTCGTTGGCGCGCAAGGTGTTGACCACCTGATCGCCGATACTGATCTTCACGGGAATGAGATCGGACTTGTAGCCTTCATCGTCGTTGGCGACGGCGAATTTCAGATTGCCGGTGTTGGCGAATGGATCCCAGCTTGCGCTCACGTTGAACCAGGAGAACAGGCCAGGAATTACCACCAGTCCGATGACGATGATGATGGAGACGATGTTGCTGGTCAGGCGTCGAACGTCGCCGACGAACAGTTTCCAGATGTTTTTCATGCGTTGCTCCTTTCGCTGTTACCGTTGGGATTGGTGTTGCTCGCTGTGCCGGTGTTGCCGGTCGCGTTCATGGCCTGTACCAGTGTTGCGATGCCGTCGGCATCGGCTTGGCTGGTGTCTGCGACGTTGGCGATCGCCTGTTTGGTTTCGTGTTTTCTTCGTTGTGCCTTGCGCATCAGCTTGTCTCGCCTGATTTGTTGCGCACGCTTCTTGCGGCGCAGCCTTGCAGCTTGGCGTTCCACCAGTTGTTCGCGAATCGCTTCGTCGCTGAGGCTGCCGAGTTCCACCTGGCGTTGCAGGCTGAAACGCATATATTCGATGACCATCAGGAATCCGATGATGAGCAGCACCCAGATGATCCAGGTGGCAAGCACCACGATCTTCTCGCCGTTGGTGAAGGAGAAGATCAGCACCAGAATCACCGGCACAATGAAACCGGCAACCAGCGCGCCACGCTTGAGCTTCGGATACAGTTCGGCGAAGCGGCTCGCACGTTCCTCGATCGCCTCACGGTAGCCGCCCTTATCGGCGAGCACCTGAATGGCTGGGACACGTTGTAGCCGCGTTCCGGAAGCTGTACCTCCTCGCCGATGATCATGTCGCTTTCCTTGATCTGACGGGCGAACAGGCGGTTGAGATTGACCAGCAGCGGGCGAATCGCAAGTCCGATGAAGAACGCGACCACGGCGAACATCAGTAGCGCGCCAATCGACTTGAGCCAATGCCCGTCGTAGAAGCCGGCAATCGTCTCACGGAACGCGTCAATCGAATAACTGAATGGTACGAACGGGTAGACCATGCGGAAGAATTTCGGCATCATCTCAATCGGATACAGGCCGGAAGCGCCCGGAATCTGCACGATGATCAGCGCGACGCACAGTCCCTTGCCAATATGCATGAACGAGGTCGACAGCGCGAAGGTGATGCTCAGATATACCAGCGACGTGATGACGCCGGTAAGTATGTACAGCGGCGCGTTCACCGTCTGCACGCCGATGATGAGGTTGCCGATGGTGGTGATCGCGCCTTGGATGGCGCCCATGATGCCGAGCAGCATGTAGCGGGCGAAATATTTTTCGGAAGTGGTCAAGTCGAGGTCTTCGAGGCCTTCATCGTCGACCTCCACCTTGAAGATCACCACGAAGGCGAACGCGCCCACCCACAGGGCCAGGTTGGTCATGAGCGGAGCCATGCCGGAACCGTAGGAGTTCATCGGATACACGTTTTTCGTGTCGATCACCGTGGGGGACTGCATGAACGAGGCGATTTTCTCCGTGTTGAGGGAGCTGTCGCCGGTCAGGCTTTTCAGCATGTCAACGCTGCCGAGCGCTTTCAGGTCGGTGCTGACGGTGATGAGCTTGTTCTCCACCTGCTCGAGCTGCTTGTCGGTGTTCTGCAGCGTGGTGCGGGTGTCGTTCGCCACCTGGTCGAGTTGGTCGAGCACGGCTGAGGTCTGGTTGACCACGGTGGTCTGGCTGGTTACGGTGCCGGACAGTGTGCCGGCGGTCATGGCGAGCGAGCTCAGACCGGAGTTGAGCTGGGGGAGCGCACCGGAATTCAACGTGTTGCGGGCATCTCCCATGCTTTTCAGCGAATTTTGCGTGCTGGTGTTGAAGTCGGTGGCGAGTTTGGACACGCTGTCGGACGTGGATTGCGTGTTCTCGCTCAACGTTTTGAGGTCGTTGAGCGTGCCAGCGGCCGTGTTGTTGGTGTCTTCGAGCTTCTTGATGATGTCTTGGTACTGTGCGTTGTCGCTGACGTTCTTGAGCTTCTCGATGAGCCGGGCGTTGCTGTCGGTCACGCTTTGCATGTTGCTGACGGCCTGCTGTGCGGTGCCGCTTGCGGACGAGACGGCCGTGGTCACCTTGTTGATGCTGGTGGTGGTGTCGCTGGCGGCCTGCGAAATCAGGCCGGAACCGTTCTCCAAAGCGGTGTTGGCGTTGGACGTGAAGGTATTGAGGCCGTTTTGTGCGGTGCCGATGGCGGTGGCGGTGTTCGCCAGGCCCTTGCCCGCGCTTGCTGCGGCCAGCTGCACGTCGTTCATTGCCTGACGGGCGGATTGCGTTTGTTGCGGCACGTTGGCGAGCTGTGCGTCAAGATCTTCGATGGTGGAGCGGATGAGGCTTACGTTCTTCTGGGTTTTGTCGAGTTCTGCTGTGGTTTCGTTGACGAAGGAGTTGGTTTTGCCGTTGATGGTGTCATTCGCGGAGTTCACGGCTTTAGTGAGTACTTCGCTGACGGTGGAGACGAAGGTGTTGTTGACGGTACGATCAACGGTGGTCGCGCCTTGGTCGGTGATTTTCGGGGAGATCGGGCTCGATTTTTCGTTGACATAGTATTCCAGCGTCGGCCGGTTCTTGCTGTCGGTCACGACGTTGGCGAGATCCTCGCTGAAATCGGAGGGGATGATGATCGCCGCATAGCAGTCGCCGGACTGTACCGCTTCCATCGCTTCGGCCTTGCCCATGAATTCCCAGCCAAGCTGGTCGTTGTCTTTCAGCGTGTCTTCGATCTGGTCGCCGAGGTTCATTTTGCCGAGCAGGGCGTTGTCGGTGCCTTTGTCGACGTTGGCCACGGCAACTTTGATGCCTTGGGTATTGCCATACGGATTCCAGAATCCGTAGATGTTGAACCATGCGTACAGCGGCGGAATGATGGTTATACCGATCATGATGACCCAGGCGGCAGGTACGGTGACGAGTCGTTTGAGGTCACGACGCAGAATCTGCAGTACGTTGCGCATTGTCTCCCCAGTCCAATGGATGTTCGACCGTGTTCGCGCGTAGCGATACGTTATTCGTAGCGCTACGCCTCCCGTATCGTAATACCCGCTCTCGGACAAATTTGGGCACAGGCGTAAATGCGCTCCGTCCATGACTGAAATAAACACGACAAACCGCGGCAGGACTGTGAATCTTGCTGTTGGAGACCGCGCAACTTGCCTTCTGTGTCTGCGCAAGTCGAGTCTGCTGTCTGCGCATCTTGTGATTGCGGGATGACATGTGACTTGCGCAGGCAGAAATCGCAGGTTGTGCGCGTTGCGCGCAAACAATCATCTCGTGTAGCGCACTGCGATCGGGTTTTGGTAGCGTTGTTCTGGGAAGGACGAACAAGCATGAGCAAGATTGAAGATGTGAGCGAGGCCATCGCCGACGAAACCGAAATCGCAGCAATCGAAGAGGCCGGCATCATTGCGCAATCGCAATCGGCGGAAGATGACGGCAATCCTGCTGACCGCAGGCTGCCGCTGATTGCACGTATTTACGGCATCGTCATGTTGATCGAAGGCGTGGTGACGTTGCCGATCATCGTGATTTCCTGCCTGTATGCAGTCCACGCCGCGCTTTCCGGCAAACTGGCGTTTGGCGCGCTGAATCTCACCACTATTCTGTCGGTTATTCATGCTGCAGTGCTGCTGGTCTCCACCGCATGCCTTGCGATTTTCGGCATGCTGCTGATTCTCAACAAGCGTCGGCATATCGCGCAATGGACGTATCTGATGATTCCGCTCACGCTTGCGGAAGGCCTATTGTCGTTGTCGTTGCAGGGTTTGGGCGTGAATCTGATCAGTCCGACCGTGCAGCTGCTTGTATTGGTTGCGTTGCATATCACGGCTGATCCGTCGCTGCGCGAGGAGCGACGTTTGCAGTTCGCGCTTCGTCGTTTGGATGCGCGCAGCGAGTATGAGACGGCTGTTTCGAAGGGTATGGCCGGCCGTGATCTGACCGGCAAGGGCTATATTTCGCTTGATTTCTTCAACCTGTTTTGGCTGTTTGTGGTCGGATGCGTGTTCGGTTTGGTAGTGGAGACGCTATACCACTATGTGCTGTTCGGCGAATGGCAGGATCGCGCCGGATTTTTGTGGGGGCCGTTCTCGCCGATCTACGGCTTTGGCGCGGTGATCCTGACGGTATTGCTCAACCACTTGTGGCGGTCGAATTGGATGCTGATCTTCTGCGCCAGCGCGGTGATTGGCGGCGCGTTCGAATATTTCACCAGCTGGTTCATGGAGGTTGCGTTCGGTATTCGCGCGTGGGATTACACGGGTCAATGGCTGTCGATTGATGGGCGCACATCCGGCAAATACATGTTTTCTGGGGAATACTCGGCTTGGTGTGGGTGAAGCTGATTCTGCCGCATTTGCTTGCGATGATTCAGCGTATTCCGTGGAAGATTCGCTATACGTTGACGGCGGTGTGTTTCGCGCTGATTTTCGTTGACGGCGTGATGACGTTGATGGCGCTGGATTCCTGGTATTCGCGTATGGCGGGTATTGCGCAGGATTCGCCCGTTTCGCAATTCTTCGCCACGTATTTTGACGACGACTTCATGGCCAATCGGTTCCAGACCATGACGCTCGACCCGTCCACGGCCAGCCGCATGTAGTGTCTGACTGTTTTATGGATGACTGCTTTATGGGCTAGATGGCGAAGCTTTGTGGAAGAACGTGTATGGTGCGTCCGCTATTGGTTGCGCGTGCACGGCTGCATGTGACCTGTGCCCGCACTGCCTTTGTGGACTCGGTGCCCTGCGACTTCTACGCGCTTAGGCGGCGAAGCTTTGCGCGAGCTGGCGGATGAGATCCGGCCTATGTCCACTCCATGAGGAGTTCGGTGAGATGACGACCGGAATCTGCTTGAAGCCAGCGTTTTTGATCTGTTCGAAGGTGGACGGGTTCTTCGTCAGATCAACGGTGTCGTAACGCACGCCCAGCTTTGCGAGCTCTTGTTCGGTGGCTTCGCATTGCGGGTTGCTCGGATTGGTGAAGACGGTCACAGTCATTCGATTTCCTCCCTATGCAAAAATGGCTTCCGTCGTTTGCGAAAGCCGTGTCGGCCACGTTCTTCGGTTATGCTCGCTTACGCAAGCCACTATCTAGCATACACACTACAGGTAGTGGTGTGTCGTGAGTTTCCTCACTGTATATAGTGGGGAATTCCCCAGAATTCCCCAAAATACGAACGTTTGTTCGAATATGTCTAGTGTACCCCAAACCACGGAATTCACGTCCGCGCGCATGTCGAAACTGCTTCTAGTGCTGTTTCTAATGCTGTTGGATGGGCGCAAGATGCGTTTCGGGAGGTCGTGAAATGACATCGAGTCTGCGATGCCTGTAGCGGTGAATGTGTTGAATAAATGTTGAATCGGACCATTTGATCCATTAGACTGCACAAACAAGAAAGTCTCGGAAACCGTTGAAAACATTGACTTCCGAGACTTTTCGCATGTGCCCCCCGTGGGATTCGAACCCACAACCCACGACTTAAAAGGACGCTGCTCTAACCGTTGAGCTAGAGGGGCAACAAGGAGACAGTATACAGCATATTTACGCAAAACGCCACACGAATCAGCTGTAAGTAACAAAAAACGTGGATTATCACCAAGTCATCGCCGAATCATCATCGAATTCTCGCGAATCGCAGCGTCATTTCTGCATATCTGCTCGTACAGTGGAACGCATGTCATGTACCACGATTCTTGTAGCAAGAAAGCCAGCTACGACGCTCCACCATCATCGCACGCGACGATGATTCCGGTTCCGGCCGTTACGACCCCAAGAAATTCATTGCGGTCGCACCGCAAGACCAGCCGAGACATTACGCAGTGTGCTCAGTCATGTCGAAATTGACCTTCCAGACAATCCATGCCGATACAGCATTGTGCCGAACGTGCTGCCGAATCGCGGAATTCTCGCGGAAGCGGGCGTCAACGAGCACAATGTGGCGATGAGCGCCACCGAAACCATCGCAGTCAACGAGCGCGTGCTAGCCGCTGATCCACTCGTTGAACTGCAACCGGCGAACGAAGCCGCTGATACCCCTGAAATTCCGGGCGGAATCGGAGAGGAAGACATCATCACCCTTGTGCTGCCTTACGTAACCACGGCGCGCGAAGGCGTCGCACGTCTCGCCGAACTGCTTGAAACATACGGCACCTACGAATCGAACGGCATCATCATTTCCGACGTAAACGAAATCTGGTACGTCGAAACAATCGGCGGGCACCATTGGATCGCCCGCCGCGTGCCGGACGACTGCTATGCGACCATCCCCAACCAGCTCGGCATCGACGATTTCGACTTCGACGACGCCTTCAGCACCCAACGCGAGTTCATGTGCAGTGCCGATCTGCGCGAATTCATGGACGCGCACCACCTTGACCGCACTATGAGCGCGGGTGCGAGTAGCGGCTTCGGATTCCAGCCGACGAGCGTTTTCGGAAACGCCAGCATGAACGGCGGTGGCAATAGCAGTAGCGGCGCGGCGCTGGGTCACAACCATTTCAATCCGCGCACGGCTTCGGCACCGCCACCACCAAAGACCGCATCTACAACACGCCACGTGCCTGGTATATGCAGCGCCACCTCAATCCAAGCGAGGACTGGGATTCGCCGGCCGCCCGCTACACGCCCGCATCCGACGATATTCCGTGGTGTCGCGTGCCGGAGAACGCTGTGACGCTCGAAGACGTCGACTTCCTGATGAGTGCACACTTCGAGGGGACCTTACGATCCGTACGGTACGCTCGGGACGCCGGAAAGCCGCCATCGCTACCGTCCGATCGGCATCAACCGCACCGGGCATATGGTGGCCATGCAGATTCGTCCATACGCGCCGGAGGCAAGCCGTTCGATCATGTGGATCTCATACGGTTCCGGCCCCTTCACCGCGGCCACGCCGTTCTATGCGAACGTCGACGATACGCCCGCCTACCTGCGTGACACCACGCCGGAAGTCTCGACCGGCAACCTGTACTGGGCGAACCGTTTGATCGCCGCGCTCGCCGACGCGCATTTCTACGAAACCAGCAATGCGATCGAAGGATTTGCGGAATCGGCCCGCGCTTACGGCCATCGTCTGGTGGAACGTACTGATGCCGAATTGCGTGAGATGTCCGCGCAAACGAGCGCGTCCGAATCGCAGGAGCGTGCAGGGGCCGCGGAGATTACGGAAAACGCAAGTATTGCAACCATCGCCAGACTGCAGCAGTCCAACGAAGAAATGGCGGAATACTTGCGCACTCACGTTACGAAACTGCTCAACGACGTGCTCTACACGTCCAGCAATCTCATGCACAACAGTTTCGCCATGTCCGACCGCTGGAACTAAGCATAAAGCCCCGAAATCCGGCAAAACCCGTCCCAATGAGCCAAGGTTTCCGCGCTCGGAGCATTCCGCATGAACGCAGGCTGTTGGAAGCGTCAGTACTGCTCCCGACAGCCTCACGGCTGCATCCGCATCCTCGTACGTCAGTTTTTGCCCATATCTCGCTTATATATGGCAGATTTCAAGAGCTGACACGAGGCATTTCGCTTATATATATGGCACTCGTGCTTGTAGGCAAGGCGATTTCGGGGGTAAAATATACCCTCTAAGTCACCTTGCTATCAAGGGCATCTGCCATATATAAGGCAGATAGTGCTATCTAGACCGTCGATTGACCATCAAATCGTCGGAAATCGCGATCAGTTGAACCCGACGACGTGTTCCGCCACGAAATACCCCTTGCGAATCACGAAACGACCGATCGACCCGCGCAAATTCAACGCACGAGACATGGCCTTCTTGCGCACATCCTTGTAAATAGTGGGGGAGTACGCCTTAATGTCGTCCCACATATCCTTTTTCTTCTCATAATTTTCCGGATCGCGAGACAAAATCATGAACACACTTGCCACGGAACTTTCAATCGCCAGGAAGTGGATCATATAACGGTACAGGCCGTCCGGCACCGTGCCGCGTTCCGGAGTTGCACGCACCATGCACTGGTTGACGAGGCGCAGCTGGTCGACGCGGCGGATCATCACGTCGGTCTGCACGCTCTGCCCGTCGCGCCCGATGAAATAGTGGTAGAACGGCGTATCCAAATACTTCATGGTCTTCACCCACGGGAACGGTTGGTACGCGTAAATGAAGTCCACGTAGAACGTGTGCTCCGGCAGCTGCATGCCGGACTCTCGCACCACGGCGGTGCGGTACGTCAGCGCGTGCATGAGAATGTATCAGCCAAGCCGAAATGCCCAAGATCGTTCCAGGTCAGGCGCTCGCCGGCCTTCATGGCATGGCGGAAGTTCACCACATGCTTGTTGCGTTTGCCAACCTTGTCATACACATAATTAGTGACGAGCATGTCGATCGGCTCGGTGGAATCGGCCTCTTCGCGCAGCACGGCCATGACCTGTTCGAGCGATTCGGGGCCAACCCAATCGTCGGCGTCAACAACCTTCACGTACATGCCGCTTGCCGCCGCGATTGCCGGTGTTGACGGCTCCGCCATGCCCCTTGTTCTCTTGGTGGATGGCGCGCACGATGCTGGATAGCGGGCTTCGAATTTCTGTGCCATTTCCAGCGTGCCGTCGGACGAGCCATCATCCACGATCAGCACTTCGATGTCGTCGTTGCGCTTCGCTGCGATTAACGACATGACGCATCGTTCCAAATATTCGGTCATGTTGTACGCGGGCACCACGAAGGTGAGCGTCTTCTTCTCCTGCATAGTCTTCCTTGGTAGGACGAGGTGACCTGCCGCGCGCGGCGCGTGGTCACTGCGTAACGAAACTAACGTAGCACCTTGTTTGCTTCAGGGGAACGGTTTGTACGCAATAGGCACCCTGAATAGCGCAATCTGCACCTGAAATTTCCCTTAAGGGTACCATTGTTGACAATTTGTAAGTTTTCGTCGATGCTTGTTGGCTTGTGCGATGCTTGCGATTCCCCTGTTGCTGGTACTGTTCGATTCTTGCGTCTGGCGCCTGTTGGCGTGGGCTGCGATGCTTGCGATGACTGGGGGCGGCTGGGTTGTTACGACTGCTGTTCGGCTTGCGTGCCTTGGCTTCCGGCTGCGTCTTGTTCGGTATTCTGTTCAGCGTTCTGCTCGGCTGGGCTTTCCGTATTGTTTTGTGATTGTGCCTCTTTTGCGGCCTTGCGCTCGCGTTTCGCGATTTCCTTGATTTCGCGCCTTTCCTGCTTTTCCGCCTCTTTTGTGGCTTTGTCGCTTTCGAAACGCAGTTCCGGCTTGGCTTCCATGCGGCTCAAGCCATGCCAGGCTAGATTCACGATGTGCGCGGCAATCTGTTCTTTACTGAGTTTGCGCTGGTCCGCCCAATACTGGCAGGTATATACGGTCATGCCGATGAGCATCTGCGCGTAGTATGGCACGCCCCTGGCCGGCAGATGCTGGCGTTTGAACGCTTCGGCGAGAATGTCTTCCACGCGCAGGGCGATGTCTCCCAAAAGCGAATTGAACGAGCTGGCCGGATCGGTTTTCGGCGAATCGCGGGTGAGCACGCGGAATCCTTCGGCATTCTCCTCAACATAGGTGAGCAGTGCCAGCGCCGTGCGTTCCACGATTTGACGGGGGTGCGCTTGTGGGTCGGAGAGCGCGTTGACGAGCGTGTCGGTAAGCGCGCGCATCTCACGGTCCACCACCACAGCGTACAGGCCCTCTTTGCCTCCGAAATGCTCGTACACAATGGGTTTCGACACTTTCGCGGTGGCGGCGATCTCCTCCACGCTCACTGCTTCGAACCCCTTCGACGCGAACAGCGAACGACCGATTTCGATGAGCTGCTCGCGCCGCTGATACGACGTCATTCTGGATGTATTGGCCATGCCGTCCAGTTTTTCATGCCCCGTGGATAGTCTGTCCGATTCTGGTGAATCGGACACTTGGGCTCGGTATTTGGACGGTTCGTTGTCCGATTCTGCAGAATCGGACATTCGTGGTGCGTCCGCGGGGCGGAGCCGGTGTGTCCGTTGCGCTTTTTAGGCTGGAGTCATGGATACGAATGTGATTATTGCGATTGTCGCCGTTGTCGTTATCGCGGCAATTCTGGTGATTGGCGGTTGGTGGCTCGGTAAGACCCGCAAGAACGCCGTCGATAAGTCCACGGAGGATGCGAAAGCCAAGGCTGACGCCCGTCTTGCCGCGGAAGCAAAGTCGGCTGCGGCTGATTCTTCCACGGTGAAGCCGTCCGTTGATTCCAATGTTGATGCAGCTGAAAAAGCTCCGGCTGAAAGTCAGCAGAAGTCCTCAGCTCAAGCTTCCTCTTCCGAAACGGCAGCTCCTGCACCAGCCACCGAAGCCAAGCCCGAACCGGTTCATGAAACCCCCGAATCCGCCGGCACGCGCATGCAGCGTCTTAAGGCGCGCCTGTCGAAATCCGGCAATCCGTTCGGCAAGGCTCTGTTCAACATTCTTGCGAAGGATCAGCTTTCCGAAGCCGACTGGGAAGACGTCGAAGACACCCTTCTGCTTGCCGACGTGGGTGCGGAAGCCAGCGAACAGCTCGTCGAGGAACTGCGCAACGACGCCCGAATCGCAGGCCAGTCCGATCCGGCCGAAGTGCGTGCCGCGCTGAAGGACAAGCTGTTGAAGCTCGTAGGCACTGACACGGATCGCCGCCTCAATGCCAATAAGGAGGGTGCCAACAAACCAAGCGTCATCATCATGGTCGGCGTGAACGGCACGGGCAAAACCACCACTGCGGGCAAGCTTCCCGCCTGCTTGTTTCCGAAGGCAAGCAGGTCATGTTGGGCGCTGCCGATACCTTCCGCGCGGCGGCCGCCGACCAGTTGGAAACTTGGGGTGCCAAGGTCGGTGTCCCGGTCGTGCGTTCCGACAAGGACGGCGCCGATCCGGCGTCCGTCGCATTCGAGGCCAGTGCCAAGGCCAAGGAAGAGAACGCCGACGTGCTCATCATCGACACTGCGGGCCGCCTGCAGAACAAGGCGAACCTCATGGACGAGCTCGGCAAGATCCGCCGCGTTACCGAAAAGAACCTTCCGGTCGACGAGGTGCTGCTCGTGCTCGACGCCACCACCGGCCAGAATGGCATGACCCAGGCCAAGGTGTTCGCCGAAGCCATCGGCATTACCGGTGTGGTGCTCTCCAAGCTCGACGGCTCCGCAAAGGGTGGCATCGTGATTTCCGTGCAGAAGGAGCTTGGCGTGCCCGTCAAGCTCGTCGGCCTCGGCGAAGGCCCGGACGATCTCGCCCCGTTCGATCCGGAAGGCTTCGTCGACGGCATCCTCGCCTGAGCTGATTGCGCTCCCGAGAAAGCCTCCCCGCGTGGGAGGCTTTCTTTTTACCCCCGACCAGTCCTATCTCGCCTATATATGGCAGATTTGCCGGTTCGTCCGCTGGTTTCTCGCTTATATATGGCAGATGCTTTTGGAGAAAGTCGACTTAGAAGGTATATGTTTACCCCCGAAAGCACCTTTTTTGCGAGTGAGAGTGCCATATATAGGCGAAATGTCTCGTGTCAGTCCTCCAAATCTGCCATACATAAGACAGATACGCTGAAAAATGGCTGATAGTGGTTTGGCCTGAGAGCGGTGCGCAATCTGAAACAAAACGTGCCAGCCGCTTTATTCCGCCGTTTTCGGTTGACGTAATGGCGAGATGGCGTTACCTTGCTGTAACACGTCGTAACGTTTTCAAAACGCGGGCGGCGTTCCATACCGTTTTGTCAGCCCCATACGATGGGGCCGGAAATGTGAACTCAAAAAGAAAGAAAG